>ERZ651768.156-NODE-156-length-47780-cov-3.929355_pt1 | contig 47780 bp, 38 predicted proteins | sample MGYA00514754_ERZ651768 | MGnify/ENA metagenome assembly ERZ651768
AGTATATTTGTCCGGCTACGGATAACATAGCCATAGCAGGGGAGTAAGACTCTTAAAAACTGCATAGCCGCAGATTATCTACGGTAACCCCCAGAAGTTTGGCGTTTAACTATTCCCTTATGAGGGGCACTGGCTAGAAGCTAGAGGGGCACGTTAATCTCATGAAAGCGTTTCATTACGCTTGAGATAGAATTCTGTGAATTCAGGGCTCATTGCAGCCGCAGTCACAAAAGAATTCCTCATCAATTTATTGGTCTTAATTTCCGATTTCCTCCACCATAAGTCCAGTAAAAAATATTGATTTGATTGGTCAAATCAAAAATCACTCCCGTGGGTCCCATTACCAATTAATTGTCGATGTCAAGAAATTATTTAGGAGAAAAATATGAAGTTGTTATCGAAAAGCGGAATATCGGCCGCAATAGCTGCACTAACGCTATTCTCTATGGCTGTTGTAGCTACAGCGTGCGCCGCGGAGCCGCAGATAATCACAAAAGAGGTAGTAGTAGAGAAAGTCGTAACAGAAATCAAGGAAGTACCTGTTGAAAAGGTTGTTGAAACAATCAAAGAGGTAGTTAAGGTAGAAACCGTTGAGGTTCCTGGCGAAACTAAAGTTATCGAGAAGGTTCGAACCGTCATTGAAACCGTTGAGGTCCCCGGTAAGACTGTGGTGGTGGAGAAAGAGGTGATTAAAGAGATCGTCGGTGAGACTGTGGTGGTGGAGAAAGAGGTTATTGTCATAGCCACTCCTGAACCCGTTCAGATCGCGGTTGGGGGCCAGAATTACGGAGGTACCCTGAAGATCGGAACAGTAGACTTCGGTACCATGGATCCAGCACTTATGGGACTTTCAACAGGCAGTGCTCAATACAGCAATCTTGCCTATGATAATCTCACCGAGCCGTGGTATGACGGTTCAATTATGAATCGCTTAGCGGAAGAGTGGTCAGCATCTGACGACCTGTCTGTTTACACTATAAAGACGAGGCAGGGCGTGACATTCCACGATGGGAAAGCCCTCACATCGGCTGACGTCAAATACACGTTTGACCGAATCTTGAACCCGGACACAGCGTCTCCACTTTTGGAGCAAATCAACTACATTAGTGAGATAACCACACCTGACGCCTCTACTGTGGTGTTCACTTTGGCGGGAGCTAACATAAATCATCCCTACCTGTTAGCTGATTATCATGCTCGAATCGTGCCCGATGGGGCAACTTCTGAGCAACTAACAACCGGTGAATACGGTAGCGGACCTTATACTCTTGGCGAACACAACCCCACCGAGAGGACGATACTGCACAAATACGAAAACTACTGGATAGAAGGTAAGCCATTCATAGACAGGGTCATTTATTTTTACATGCCTGAGCAAACCACAAGGCTGGAAGCCTTGAAATCAGGTGCAATCGATATACTCATCGGTCCCAACTTCGCATCCATTCCAGGACTTGAAGCAAATTCCGAAATAGGTCTCAAACAGACGTCGACTGCTTCAATTCGCAACCTCGTCATGGATACCCGGGAAGGAAGCATATTCGCCGACAAGAATTTGAGAAAGGCCCTGCAATACGCAATCGATCGCGACCTAGTTCGTCAAGCCGCGTTGTTCCAGTATGGTGAAAATGCCAACGACCATCCGATAGGCAAGAATGATCCCATGTACTGGGACGATCAGCCCCTAATCAGCCAGGATATCGAAAAAGCAAGGGAGTACTTAACTGCAGCCGGATATGGGGAAGGGAACCCTGTCAGCATAGAATTGAATGCCGCCGATTTCAGTCAAATGTTAGACGTATCGCTTGCCGTTAAAGCTTCATTAGACAGTACAGGGCTACCGATAAATATAGAAGTTAAGAAACATGAAAGCTCAACCTACTGGGAATCGGTATGGATGAACGACGGATATCCTCTGACTGTGTCTGCCTGGAACGGGCGTCCAGCTGCAGAAGCAGTCACAGTTGCCCTAAAGGGGGGCGGGGTCTGGAACGAAACCTATTTCAACAATCCCCGTATGGATGAGCTACTGGCCCTGTCAGCAACTGAGGGAGATTACGCAGCAAGGCTAGCTCAATGGCAGGAAATACAGGAAATCCTGATAGAGGAAGTTCCCGCCGTTTACTTAATGTACACGCCATTTTTCGTAGCCCACACAAACCGTGTGCGAGGCGTGAAGGCGCACCCAAGAAACTGGACATTTGTGGAAGACTGGTGGATACAGAACTAACAGAAACCCTTTTCAGTATCACATTCCAAACCAACAAGTGATCTGGAATATCCACCCGGGCAAAATAGGCCATCTGGAAATGGGATTGGACTTTACAAAGCCGATCCGTTTCCAGGTGGCTGCGCTAAGAGCACAACCTTAATTCAAAGATTATCTTATGCAAGGAGTTGACAAATATCCTTAGATTCCTAGTCATCAGACTAACCCTGATCCTCGTAACTCTGTTTAGTGTTTCCATTGCCATTTTCGCTGCTACAGAGTTTCTTCCCGGAGACGCAGCATCGCTTCTGTTAGGTCAACAAAAGACTCCAGAGAATCTTAAGGCGCTCCAGGTCAAAATGGGACTCGACCGACACCCAGTGGAACGCTACTATAAATGGATATCAAGGGCAGTACAGGGAGATCTTGGCCTATCGCCTCGATCAGGCGCTTCGATCAATGAAATGATTGGACGCCGCCTACCCAATTCCGCGCTCCTGGCTTTCATAGCTTTCGGTGTTGCGGTGCCCACTTCACTCGCCGCGGGGGTACTCGCAGGCATATATCCTGATTCGAGACTCGACAGATTCTTAAGTATAGGAAGTCTTCTCACTATCTCAGTGCCCGAATTCATCATCGGCGTATTACTGATGCTGATTTTCTCTTCAAAACTGGGATGGTTACCATCTTCAACCATAATGCTTCCGGGGGAGACAATCACATCCAAACCGGAAGTACTTGTGCTTCCCGTATTAACAATCACGGGTGCGTTGTTTGCATACATCCTAAGAATGGCTAGAGCCAACGTCATAGAAGTCATGGAAAGTAACTATGTTAGAACTGCAATACTCAAGGGAATACCCATGAGGAAAGTGGTAATAAAGCATGTGCTTCCTAACGCCTTGATCCCCACTGTGACGGTCATAGCAAATAATGTGGGGTGGATGTTTGGCGGGATAATAATAGTGGAGTTCGTTTTTGCCTATCCTGGTGTTGGCAGCTTGCTGATTATGGCAATTGACACAAGGGATATGCGACTCCTACAGTCCACAGCCATGGTGATTGCATCGGTGTACGCTTTCAGTAACCTCGCTGCAGACCTAGTATATGGCATGTTGAATCCAAGGATCCGGTACGGATGAGCTCCTTACAATCTGTAAGAAATGCAAGTTTTCCCGCCCTAACATCACTGGCTCGAAGGGGAACCTCGAAGCTATTAGCGTTTCTTAGAATAGCTTCCAAAACAACTAGCGGTCGCATTGGGCTGTTTATCGTCCTGATCCATTTCTTTATGGCAGTTTTTGGTTCTTTTATTACCCCCTATTCTCCTACAGAATTTGGGATAGAGAACTTACAGCACAGGCTGGAAGGCCCGACACTCTTCCATCCATTTGGAACCGATCATTTTGGCAGAGACGTTTTAAGCAGGGTTATAGCTGGGGCTCGATCAATTATATGGATTTCCGTAATCGGCACGGCTTTAGGGATTTTCCTTGGAACTGTGGTTGGTATAACCAGTGGATATCTTGGCGGTTGGGCCGATCAAATATCTATGAGGATCATGGACTGGTTACTTTCATTCCCTTCGTTATTGCTAGCGTTGCTATTGATCACCATAGGTGCTGAAAGATTTCAAATAGACGAATCCTGGCTGATTATTCTGGTAATCGGCATAGCCTTTATGCCCAACAACAGCAGAGTTATACGAAGCGCTGCACTTACTGTGAAACCCCTTGAGTTCGTCCAAAATGCACGACTCAGAGGGGAGCCTCTTTACTACATCGTATTTCGTGAAATTCTCCCAAACGTTTTACCTGTAATCGGTGTCGAATCAACTCTACGATTGAGTTTCGCCCTACTTTTAACAGCTTCACTGGGATTCCTTGGGCTTGGTGTTCAACCACCGACACCTGACTGGGGACTTATGGTCAGTGATGGACGAGAGTTTCTTTCGATGGCACCATGGGTGGCTTTATCACCTGCCCTGGCAATGGGATCACTGGTAATAGGAGTCAATCTTCTGGCGGACGGTATACGTCAGGCACTACAACTACCGGAAGTGAGGTCCGAATGAAAGAAGAAAGAGAAGATCTACTCTCGGTAGCCGGGCTCTCCGTATCATTTTTTACACCTAGAGGTACGATCAGGGCCGTACGCGATGCTTCTTTTGAAGTCGCCCGAGGTGAAGTTTTAGGAATAGTGGGAGAATCGGGTTGTGGCAAATCTACAGCTGCTTTCGCCATTATGGGATATCTGCCCAAAACTGCTGAGGTAGAAGGTTCCATCTTGTTCGAAGGAAAAAGCATTTCTGACCTCGATACCAACGAATTAAGATCGCTAAGGGGAAACCGCATAGCGATGGTCTACCAGGATCCTACAACTTCGCTGAACCCATCAATGAAAATAGGCCTTCAGGTCGCCGAAGTTGTACTAGAACATATGGATTTATCTTCACCTCAAGTCTCTGATCGAGTCATAGAACTTTTTGAAAGTGTGGGACTAGCGGATCCAGACGAGATAGGAAACAGATATCCACATGAACTCAGTGGAGGTATGCAGCAACGTGTCATGATAGCAATGGCACTCGCCTGTGACCCAGATTTACTTATCATGGACGAACCCACCACCGGGTTGGACGTTACTACAGAAGCTACAATACTGGACTTGGTTTCAAGCCTGAAAGAGAGAGTGAACGCGGGCATTCTATACGTCAGCCACAATCTGGGAGTAATTGCCCGGGTCGCAGACCGGGTTGCCGTGATGTATGCAGGCCAGGTCGTAGAACAATCTACTGTTTACGAGCTATTCGAATCACCACAGCATCCATATACTGTAGGACTACTCTCATGCGTTCCAAAGCCCCCACATGAGGGGGGAGAGACGACAAGACTTCGGAGAATACCCGGCTTCGTATTCTCATCTCAGGAATCAAACGAGGATCTATGTTTGTTTTCAGATAGATGCCCGCTCGCCAATGACAAATGCAAAACACAACCACCTGCAGTGACCTCATCACCCAATGGTTCCGAAGTGCGGTGTATTAGATCACAAGAGGTAGATAGTGATATATGGGGAGAGGTTGAGCAAATTTTAGGTGTCACAGAATCTCAGTCCGAAACAGTTCTCATGGCTGAACAACTTACACACGAATATGGGAAGCGCCAAAAAAAATACGTACTGTTTGGACCTGAAACTTCTGCTCCTGTGAGAGCTCTTAATGAAGTGGATTTCGATGTTAAAAAAGGTAGAACTCTAGGTATTGTTGGTGAAAGTGGTTCTGGCAAGTCGACACTTGCTAGGGCAGCTGTGGGTCTTATAGAAGCCAGATCCGGCACTATAAAACTTCACAACGAGAGTCTGAATAACAAAGTTGAGAATAGATCTCAGGACGAACGTTCTGCAATTCAGATGGTTTTTCAAAATCCGACCGCTTCCCTCAACCCTAAGCTCAGGATTAGAAGTACGATCCTCCGTTCACTTCGTAGGTTTGCGGGCCTCGAACGCGATGAAGGCCTAGCAAGAGCGCAAGAACTAATGACATCTGTAGGTCTTGATCACTCTTATCTAGACAGATTACCTGGGGAACTAAGCGGCGGAGAACAACAAAGGGTTGCTATTGCAGGGGCATTCGCTGCAAATCCAGAAATAGTTGTCGCGGATGAAGCAGTATCCTCCCTCGATGTCTCCGTACAAGCCCAAGTTCTCAATCTTCTTGAGGACAGACAGAAGGAACTTGGTAATTCATATCTTTTTATCTCACACGATCTAGGTGTGGTGAGATACCTTTCTGACGAGATCATGGTGATATACGCCGGATACGTAGCCGAATACGGACCCTCAAGGTCAGTGCTCAGCCTACCTTCACATCCATACACAGAAGCGCTCTTGTCTGCAGCTCCGGTGCCCGACCCAAATGTGGTACCAAATTCACTTAGACTTGAAGGCGCAGTACCCACCATGAGGGAAAGATTTCCGGGATGTTTCTTTGCAAGTCGATGCCCGAGAAAGTTAGGCTCAATATGTGATGATTCTCCGCCGCCTGCTCAGGACACCGGAGAAGGAAACGGACATGTAATAAGCTGCCACATACCTGTCGAGGAACTCATTGCAATTCAATCTTGATCGAAGTCCGATCATCCCCTGCCAACAAATGGCATTTTAGTGGCCATAATAGTCACGAATTGAAGATTTGTGTCCAAGGGTAAGTTGCTTATATAGAGAACAGTCTCTCCCACATGATCAACGTTGAAAGTAGGCTCTACCTTCGTCTCGCCGTTGGCTTGAGGAACCCCACCAGACATCCTCTGAGTCATCGGCGTTGCCGCGTTTCCAACGTCCACCTGACTACAGGCTATGTCATATTTTCTTCCGTCAAGTGATATAGATTTGGTCAACCCTGTAACGGCATGCTTTGTCGATGTATATGCCACGGAATTAGGACGCGGAGTATGGGCAGATAACGAACCATTATTAATAATACGTCCTCCCATTGGGGTTTGATCTTTCATAATCCTTATCGCGTGCTGAGCGCATACGAAACTACCCGTTAAATTAACATCCACGACCCTTTGCCAATCTTCCAGCGGCAAATCCTCCATGTTAGTGCTTGGTGCTCCGATTCCGGCGTTATTGAACAATACGTCAAGCCTTCCAAAAGCCCCGACAGTTTGTTGGAAAAGGTTCGCGATTGATTCTGGGTCCCCAACGTCAGTCGATACCGCTATCGATCTGGTTCCATCATTTCCAGCAAGAGTTATAGTCTCTTCAAGGGCCTCTTTCCTTCGGCCCGCTAATGCTACCGAATAACCGTCTTTAAGCAAATGCAAAGCCGAACTGCGTCCAATACCACTGCCGGCCCCCGTTATTACTGCTACTCTTCCATTTGATTGCATCTGATTTATTCTCCCTCTAATTCTTAACCTAAATAGTTGATTATTCCGCTATAATCTCTTCCCCAATTTTATGCGCATTTATCCAATCCCAGTCCAAATCGACTCCTATGCCCGGACCGTCCGGCGCATAAACATTTCCATCGTTATCAATCCCGTCAAGATCATCATTGTAATTGATATATACCGGGGCCTTTGTGGATTTCACATTAGGGTGAACAAGCCCAAGTTCGAAGAAATTTGTATTGCGGATAGCCGACATGATGTGCCTATGAACTGGTCCAGGACCGTGTAGTTCTACATCAAGCCCGAATCCTTCCGTAGCATGAGCGATCTTCATTGCACCTGTAATTCCCCCATCTTCGTGTGCTCCACATCGAACATAATCAGTAGCGTCTGCAACTATAAAATCTACGTGTTGTTCTAGAAGTCGAATATGCTCTGTCTGCAATATGGGTGTCTTGACCATTTGCCTGAGCTTCCGATGAGCGAACTGGGAGACACCATTGTCCTGAAAAGGATCTTCCCACCAGAAAAAATTAGCTTCGTCACAGGCCTTTCCCAATTTAAGGGCGTCACCAAAATTTCTTATTTCACAAGCCGGGTCAATCAGGAGATCAAGTTTGCCCGCAAATTTCTCCCCAAGATTCAACACATTTGCTACTTCTCTATCTATATTTTCACGAGCAAGCCCCCAACCGTGGACCTTGAAAGCTTTGTATCCCATTTCAAGACATTGGGAAGCGAAATCTTCAAAGTCCTGCGGGGTTGTCAGACCACCATTTTCATCTCCATGGAGAGTGGAGGCGTAAGCCTTAAGGGGTCGTTTCTCTCCCCCGAGAAGTCGATAAAGTGGCTCATCATAAAACTTACCAGCTATATCCCAAAGACAGATATCCACTACTCCCATGCCAAGCATTGCCCAGTGTCGAGACGCGCGTTTCAGGTCGTTATATATAGGCTCTCTAGCAAGAGCGTCTTTTCCTATAAGATATGATGCTATCGCTTTTATTTCAGCCAACGCTGGTCCAATAACTCCAGGGTACTCACCAATTATTCCTTTGTCCGTATGGACTCTAAGAATCGCCCCTGACTGAATTGCACGTCCCCCCGCCTCATAAACCATGTTGAATGTGTTGTAATCACGACCGACGTCACGAATGGTGTGCTCGAAATGTATTACATCGAGTTTAGTGATCACAGGAGCTTCTTTCATATGTTTATCTCCCAGAATTATCCTTCGTTGATCGACGTGTTGTGTTCAACATATTCCCAACATTAGACGGCGGCAATCTTACATTGTTTCCAAACTTTCAGTTTCATTTCCCAAGAAAGCTCCGAAATAATTACCAATCTATCCTTATAATTGAAAAAGTCGTGAAGATGGATTGAGGCATTGCACAATATATATTGACGAGCTTGAGGCGTAGTTTCCATTTGCGCTCCGGACTATTGAACAAGTTCTCTCTCATCGCAAGAGGATAATAACGTGTTAGATAAAGAGATAATTATCGAGAAAGTAAAGGACGAATATTCTGAGCTAGCTAAGGGCGCCTCAGAGTGCTGTGGAGTCAGAGAAGCTGTCAGGATCTTCCGTTCAGGCGGACGAATGCACATATCCGATGTTATGTTGAGAAGCATTTTGCCAACCAATGTCGTTGCTGACATGGACAACTGGACTCAGTGTATTGCCGGTGCCGAATTACTTGATAATTACATAAATATGATGGTGGATGCCGGATTCAGCAGTGTTGAAATTGTTTCCGACAAACCATTCAAGGCTGAGGGCGATGAGGGCTGGATGGATTCAGTCAGGAGTATAAATATTCTGGCTGTCAAATAAGCAATGCCTAATAAACAGGCTGTTTGGCAAGACAAGAAATTATGGGCGCTGGCTCTAGCTGAGACACTAGCATGGGCAGGATTATTCTATGTGTTCCCAGCGTCACTTCTTCGCTGGAGTGATCATTTTGGATGGTCTATAGCTGAACTTTCACTTGGATTCACATTTGCTCTCCTCGCGTCCGCACTAGGCAGCATCGCCGCGGGAAGGCTTATAGACAGAGGGTGGTCTCGCTTACTTATGACTGGAAGTGTTACCACTGGCGCACTGCTAATTTCACTTCTCCCTTCTGTCAACTTGATCTGGCAATTTTACGTCGTGTGGATATTTATAGGAATAACTTTGTCGGGTTGCCTTTATGAGCCTTGTTTTTCATACCTGACTAAAACATACAAGGAAAATGCGAAGAGTCCGATAATAATGGTGACACTCTTTGCAGGGTTCGCCAGCACAATCTCTTATCCAGTAACTAATTTATTGTCGAATGTGTTCGGTTGGGAGATAGGTATTTACATTTTCTCAGCCGCATTGTGCATCGTTACCGCTCCACTATTCTGGTTTGGGGTGTCAGGTAGAGACTTTCGCGAAGAACCGAAGGTTCGTAGAGAAGAAGTTGAATCACTTAAAATAAGTTGCAATGAAAGACTTCCATTATTGGAAACAATAGTCCCAGTCCTTAGAAATCCTATCTTCTGGGGACTATTTGTTACCTTCGCAGCCTTTGGCTCTAACCACGGAATGGTGGTCAGCCAAATCTTTCCCCTTTTAGAAAGCCGCGACGTCTCACCTAATCTGGCATTGTTGCTAGCTTCTTGCATTGGGCCAATGCAAGTAGCGGCCAGGCTGATTCTTTTTGCCGCGGAATCCGTAACGGGAAGAAGCGTACCTATGGTTAAGGTCGCAATTTTCAGCCTTATCTGCCTTAGTCTTTCCAGCTTAACTCTCTCATTCGGAAGTACTTCAACAGCACTAATCGTCGGATTCGTGATTCTGCAAGGTGGGCCTTACGGGCTCGTGAGCATAATAAAGCCGGTGGTCACAGCAGAGGCACTGGGAACGGCAAACTTCGGCATCGTGTCATCGATGGCAGGAATGGGATCTGTTTGGAGTTTTGCTTTAGCTCCAGGCATAGCAGGAGTTATAGCCGAAAGATGGAGTTATGATGCTGTGTTAGGGACAACTTTTTCTATCGCCGTAATAGGAATTATCGGTCTTTTAACTACCCTCCATCTAAGACAGAAAACTGTACAATGCCCCGGTATCATGAATTCAGCCTAGAGAGGTAAAGTCACATTTCAAAGATCTCAATCCGAAACTGCATGATTTATGATGGCTCAGGCGCCCCAGCATATAGCGGGGATATACTGGTCAGAGGGGACCGAATAGAGGCGGTGGGCAAATTCGATGACACCGAATCAGAAAGGATCATTGAAGGTGGTGGCCTCGTAGCCGCTCCTGGCTTCATCGACACACATACTCACTCCGACGGAATACTGCTTGAGGATCCGCAGCACTCAAACAGCTTACGCCAGGGTGTTACTACCGAAATCCTCGGTCAAGATGGATTATCATACTCACCTTTATCAAGAGAAAATTACCTGGTCAATCGAAGATACCTTTCTGGCATACTCGGACTTCCCCCAGATAACTTGGACATGTCCACAGTGGCAGCCTTTAAATCTCATTATGACAGAAAGGTTTCCATCAATACTGCCTACTGTATAGCACATGGGGCGATTCGGCTCGAAACAGTAGGGTTTAAAGATATGCCACTTCGAGGGAAACAACTCGATAAGGCAAAAAACCTTATACGGCAAGGCATGGAGGAAGGGGCTGTAGGACTTGCAACAGGGATGTCTTATTTCCCGAATGCTTGGAGTGACACAGACGAACTTGTAGAGCTTTGTAAGGTTGTTGCTGAGTACGGGGGTGTTTATGTAACACATCTCAGAGACAAAAATACCGATAGGGGATTCGGAGGAGGAGGTGTAGCAGAAGCATTGGAGATAGGTAGGAGATCCGGAGCAAAAGTGCACTTTTCGCATTTCAGAACAGATGAAAGTACCGCAGGGCGTGTCAGGGAACGCACTGAACTGATAGACAAAGCCATCAATGAAGGTATCGACATCTCGCTTGAGCTGTATCCTTATCCCACAGGTAGCACATTTCCTTTAAGCTTTTTACCGAGCTATGCCCATGAAGGAGGCCCAGAGGCGATCATGCAAAGGTTGGAAAACCCTCAGGAAAGAAAGAAACTATCAGACTATCTGGATAATGACTATCCACGTCCAATCCGCGATGCCGTATTCTCATATGTACCCCTTAATCCAGATTTAGAGGGCAAGTCATTGCCCCAAGTCGCATCGGAACGTGGGACAACACTTGGAACAACTCTTTGCGACATGTTGCTGGAAAACAAAGCTCAGGTTGGATACTGGGGTTCGCCACCGGTCAGTGTATCCGCATGGGACCAAGTAAACAGGGATGCGATGGAATTGTTGTCCAGACCGGATTACATGGTGGGAAGCGATTCAATACCGTTGGGTAATTATCCGCATCCAAGAGCCTATGGAACATTCCCTAGAATCATCGGTAGATTTCAACGCAAGTACAACGTAATGAAACTCGAGGAGACTATTCAGAGACTTACCGATAATCCAGCACGTAGGTTTGGCCTGGAGTCGAGAGGCCTCATCAAACCCGGATACTATGCGGACATTGTTATTTTTGATCCGGAGTCTGTCATCGACAACTCTACCTACGATGATCCCAAGCAACATCCTACCGGCATACCTTATGTCATAGTGAACGGGGAGTTGGCCGTTGATAATGAAACTTGCACGGGGAAATACCCCGGAAGGGCAATTCCGTAACCACCACAAGAAAAAGACCGAACATTGTCTTCGCTTTTGCTGCCGACTGGTGGAACTGGTCGGAATGACCTCCTACCGTCTATCATTTAATCCAGCACTCTCTCAAATGCAGCCTTCAACCGTGGACCAACTTCAGCTAATTTCTCAGCAGAATTTCCGCTGAAAGCCATCCTTACATTGTTATTGTGCATTGAACTGTCTTGATAAAAGAGCGAACCATCAGGAAATATGAGGCCTTCCTCCGCTGCGGCCCTTGTCAAAGGCATGGAATCCTTCTCGACAGCCCTAGGCCATAGGAAAAACCCGCCGCCGGTTCTCTCAAATTCCATGTAATCGCCGCAATATTCTTCCAGGGAGTCTGAAAGAGCTGAGCATTGATTACCATAAAGAAGTCTCATTTGCCTCACGTGATTTTCGAACTCCCCAGATCTTATAAACTCAGCCACAGCTGATTGAATAAATGGAGCGTTCCCCATATCCGCACGTGTTTTGCACATCGCTTCTATGGCAGATTCCTCTCCCTGCATCCACCCAAGTCGAAGGCCTGTAGCTATGGTCTTGCTGAAAGTTCCCATCCTGAGAACCCCTAATCCATGATTTATTGAATATAAAGAAGGGGGAGGAGGGCTCTTGAAATAAAGCCCGCTATATGTGGAATCCTCTACAATCAAGATATCTTTTTTGAGACAAAACGTCGCTATTTCACGCCTCCGCTCAAGTGACATAGTTACACCAACAGGATTGTGGAAGTCTGGAATTACATATAAACCTTTAACCCGTTTCCCTCTGTTCTCTGATTCCAGTACTATCGATTGAATGCGATCGATTGATGCCCCTTCACTGTCTATGCTAACTTCTCGTATTTCACCCCGGTACTTGAGAATAGTTTCCACTGTACCTGGAAAACTAGGGCCTTCAACTATGACCACGTCTCCGTGATCCACGAAAGTGGCGCAGAAACTTTCCATGCATCCTGAACTACCATTGAAGAGAATAAACTGATCTTCATTGGAGGGAAAATCCGTAAACCCATATTTCTCATCCTTTAATATCCCTCTGAGAACTGGATTACCTCTCCCGTATTCATACTCCATAACCGCTGGATCACCTGACTCTATCGACTCGGATATCAACCGGGACATCGACGCAAAAGGCATATGGGTTGGTGACGGCATCCCAACCACAAGGTCAATGGGATCGGAGTGGTTCGTAGGGATTTCCCAAGCGGAACCTTCTTCTGCCCCCACACCAAGCAACTTGGCCCCTTCTGAAACCATGGAGTTTATATCGAACGTTTTCGGCAACATTTATCCGACTCTCCCTCTTACATAAACATTTCAATAAACGTGTTAATTCTAACCCAAGGGACTGAAATCAATCTTCCACTGAGGAATTAATTACATCTATAATCGGTAGCGTTTATGCTAAACCAACCTTCCTGACAAGCCGGAGATGGCTGAATGGAGGAATAAAGGGTGACCTATGCTTAGTTCTGAAGAAATAGAAACCAATTTGAAGGAAACTCTTCGCAACCTGGAAGTGATTTATGAATGGATAGAAGTTGATCCTGAGTACGCCGATACTGCGGAATTCTGTGAAAGATATGGCTTTACTATGGAGGAATCCGGAAACACCATAATAGTCGCCTCAAAAAGAGGCGAGAAAAAATTCGCAGCCTGTATCGTTCTGGGGACGGACAGGCTAGACGTAAACAAGAAGGTAAGAAATCTGATGCAAGTCTCAAGACTTTCATTTGCAAACTCAGAGGACACTATGGAAATCACGGGTATGATGATCGGAGGTGTAACTCCATACATGCTTCCAAATTCTATACCCCTTTATATAGACTCCAAGATAATGAATTTAGAAAGCGTAATATTGGGAGGCGGGAGTAGATCAGCCAAATTGAAACTTCCCCCCAAAGAATTACTGAAAATACCCTCGGCTGAAATTATAGATGGCCTCTCACAATCGTAAATAGTTTCTTTAACGTAAAAAGAACATTAGGACCAGTTCCTGACAAAATCCCTTTGAATATCCGTTTCTGGTGACTTTCTGAAGCTCCCCGCAACATCTTTCCTAAGTTCACTTATTCGAGAAAGAGCCTCTGAACCAGACAACCCCTGGCTGACCAAATAGCATCCTACGACTGTGCCAGTTCTACCTAGCCCTCTAAAGCAGTGTACGTAAACTGACCTGCCCGCATCCATTTCAGAGTCTAATAGATCCAACAGTTCCTTCATTACACCTTTGTCTGGAACGTCTCTGTCTGTGATAGGAAACCTATAATACGTTGACCGACGTGAACGCCTTCGTCTCTCCTTATGTAGATAAGATCCATATCCAGGGCGTTCACCTAACTCAGTCAAGTCAATAAATGTGTCTATGCCAGAATCCATAAGATTACCGATTTTCCAAGAGGGGGTATTCCAAGCACTAAATCCGCTGCTAAATAGTGCAATGGCCTGATGAACGAGAGTTGCCACCATGGTCGCAGCATTTAAAGAGAACTGATTCCCCGGATACTCCCCTGCCGCAAGCTTGTCCTTCAATACCCAGTAAGAAAATGGATTCAGGCTCGAAAAAGGCACAGGTGTAGCGTGTTTGGTTGACATGGGATTACGATAACACTATAAGCATCCATTTTCAGAGGAATAACTCGATGATCGATAAAGAGAAGAATCTTGTCTGGATAGACCTTGAGATGACAGGCCTTGGTGACGAACACGTAATAATCGAAATTGCCTCCCTGGTTACGGATTCGGAATTAAGAGAGCTTGCTGCTGGCCCAGTCTTGGCAATCCACCGTACCAAAGAGGAACTAGAAAACATAAACGAGTGGTCACGGGATCAGCACACAAAATCTGGTTTACTAGATCGTGTTGAAGAGTCATCTACAACAATTGAGATCGCTGACGAAATTACTGTGGACTTTCTAAAGAAATGGGTTGATGAGAGCAAGTCGCCAATCTGTGGAAACTCAGTCGGCACTGATAGAAAATTCATTCATCGAGAGATGCCAAGTCTTGACAAGTACCTCCATTACCGAATGATTGATGTTTCCACAATAAAAGAGCTTGTCTTTCGATGGTATGAAAAGCTGGATCCCCCATCAAAAAAGAGCGAACATATGGCGCTTTCCGACATCAGAGAAAGTATTGATGAACTGCGGTGGTACAGAGAAAAGGTATTTTCTAAATCCAAATGACATCTCGATCAGGAACCGACTCAGAAAAAGCGTTGCATGATATTTGGGCTGTCGCTCATCTAGATTCCGAAGCCTTGGAATGGCTCAACTTGGAGGGTGAAGAACCAGTACTGCCATCAACTTATAAGATCGGAGTTTGCGCACAATCGTCTATCGCAGCAGCCGGTCTGGCCGCAGCAGAGCTATGGCGTCATCGTACAGGGGAGACCCAGACCGTTTCTGTGAATATGAAAGAAGCCGCAATGGCTTTTAGAAGCGAAAGATATGCCGAATTAGAGGGAAGTCCAGTTCGCAAGGCGCCTGATTCAATTCACGGATTTTACAGGTGTGGGGACGAAGGCTGGATCCAGATACATTCCAACTATCCAAATCACAGAGACGGGGTTATCAAAGCTCTTGGATGTGAAGCCTCGAGAGAAGGGGTTGCCGGGAAATTAACTAATCTCAAAGCGTCTACCGCTGAGGACCTGCTCACCGGATTTGCACTTCCTGCTGGAATGATGAGAACTCCAGAAGAATGGTCGAGACACCCACAGAGTTTAGCTTTATCAGAATTACCCCTTCTGGAGATCGAAAAAATCGGAGATGGCCCTCCTATAGAGTTTACATCCGATCCTCAGAGACCTATGGAAGGGGTCCGGGTACTTGAGATGACAAAGGTAATCGCGGGACCCGTTATCGGCAGGACCCTGGCTGAGTATGGAGCGGAAATACTCTGGATAAACGGACCCCATTTAGACGTTATAGAGGACCTTGTACTAGACATGTCCAGAGGCAAGTACCCTGCAGAACTGGACCTTAGATATCAAAATGGCAGATCCAAATTACGTGAACTCGCAGCAGGGGCAGATGTGTTCATCCAAGGATACCGTCCAGGAAGCATCGCTTCCAGAGGGTTTTCCCCCGAAGACCTCTCTGAAATAAAGCCTGGCATAATCTGTGTGGAACTGAGCGCTTTCAGTCACCTAGGTCCCTGGGCGCATCGCCGGGGTTTTGACAGCATAGTGCAGACAGTGAGCGGAATAGGATACGAAGGGGGGAAGACAGCAGGATTAGAGGGAATGGTCCATCTCCCATGTCAAGCGCTGGATCATGCAACAGGCTATTTAGGGGCATTCGGAGCTATGATTGCATTAATGCGCAGAGCAGAAGAAGGAGGTAGCTGGAGGATTAGGGTTTCCCTTGCACAAACTGGCAGATGGCTTACATCACTAGGCAAAGTTAATAACATGGATGCCAGGGAAATTTCTCATGAAGAAATCGAGGCATTCTTGCAATCAGAAGATTCGCCATACGGAAATATATCTTATACCCGTCCAGCGGCCGTACTTTCCCAAACTCCGAGTTTCTGGGAGCCGGTATCTTCACCGTTTGGTACGTACGAACCCGAATGGCGTGCAGAATGATTTTGGACCAGCAGAACATTCTATGAACTCGTCCACTAGAATTACCTAGTTTTGAGTCTATTATTAACAGCTGCTATAAAAGCAAGTCATTATCGAAAGTAACTAGATGAATAACCAAGACAAAAATTCAGTAGATTTCATTAGGGCCATTGTGCGAGAAGACCTTGCCTCTGGAAAGCATGATCAAATCGTTACCCGTTTTCCTCCTGAACCAAATGGACACCTGCACATAGGCCATGCCACCTCCGTTTGCTTAAATTTTGGTATAGGAAAAGAGATAGCGAATGGTTATTGCAATTTGCGTTTTGACGATACCAATCCTTCTAGGGAAAGCAACGCATTCGTCGAGGCAATTAAACGTGATATAAGGTGGTTAGGTTTCGATTGGGGAGACAAGGAACTTTATGCTTCTGATTACTTTCAGCAACTCTACGATTACGCAGTCAAATTGGTTATATCAGGCAAGGCCTACGTGGATAGCCAATCCCCTGATGAGATAAGAGAATCCCGGGGAACGCTTAAAGAGCCTGGGCAGAACAGTCCATATCGAGATAGATCAATAGAAGATAATCTAAATCTATTCTCAAGAATGAAGTCAGGTGAATTTGAAGAGGCTTCACACGTTTTGAGAGCAAAAATCGACATGTCATCGCCAAACCTGAATTTGCGTGACCCTGTCATGTACAGGATTCTCAGATCTCATCACCACCAGACTGGGAACGAATGGCCAATATACCCCATGTACGATTTTGCTCACGGCCTATCCGATTCAATTGAAGGTGTCACTCATTCACTATGTACTATGGAATATGAGGATCACCGACCTCTTTACGACTGGTTTCTCGACCAACTTGGTGTATTTCCCTCCAGACAAATAGAATTTGGGAAGGTCTTTCTTAGTCATACCATCCTCAGCAAGAGAAACCTCCTTCGGCTAGTGGACTCTGGGCATGTGAACGGATGGGACGATCCTAGGATGCCAACCTTATCTGGCATGAAGCGATTGGGCTTTACCCCAGAATCAATACGAGATTTTTGTGGACGAGTAGGAATCACAAGACGCTCCAACATCGCAGATATTGCATTACTAGAACACTGCCTTCGAGAGGATCTCAATAAACGTGCCGAAAGAAGAATGGCTGTTCTTAACCCATTGAAGATCACAATAACGAATTATCCAGAAAATGAAGTGGAATACCTCGCTGCAGTAAACAACCCGGAAGATATATCTGCAGGCTCAAGGGAAATCCCGTTCTCAAGAGAGTTATACATAGAGCGTGAAGACTTCATGGAAGATCCTCCTAGAAAATTCTTCAGACTTGCGCCAGGAAGGGAAATCAGACTGAGATACGGATTTTTCATAAAGTGTGAAAATGTCATAAAAGATCCTGATACGAGCGAAATAACGGAACTACAATGTACGTATGATCCAGAAACTCGCGGTGGATTCGCGCCGGATGGAAGGAAAGTAAGGGCGACAATTCACTGGGTTAGTGCTCGGCATGCCCTACCTTCAGAAGTCAGGCTTTATGATCGACTCTGTTCCGACCCCAACCCAGACATTTCTTCCGCGCAAAAGCTAGAAACCGTCTTAAATCCACACTCTCTCGATGTTATCAAAGAAGCAATGCTAGAACCTTCGCTCAGAACTGCAGGCCCCGGTGAGAAGTATCAGTTCGAACGATTGGGATACTTCTGTGCAGACTCTGAGGATTCAAAACCAGGAACACCCATATTCAACCGGACAGTAACTCTAAGGGATACATGGGCAAGACTTCAGAAATCCCAAAAAAAGAGTCGTTCATGAGCAATGTTATTCAACTCCTCTGTCAGGCTTCCTAGCCAATAGGAATCCGAGGCTACCAATAATCGATACGGTAGAAAGGCTGTAAAAGGCCATATCGTAACTGCCCTGTGCGTCATACATCCTTGCAGCTACGACAGGACCGATCATCATCATCACTGACATAGGTCCCATAGAAAGTCCGAGCACTTTCCCAAACGCCCTCCGGCCAAAATACTCTCCCCGAATAGCAGTTCCCAGTGGAATCCTAGCCCCGAATCCCAATCCGTATGTCAAAATGAATATTGGTGCAAGGTAAACCGAAGTGATGAAAGTCGCGGTGATCGTGCCCACCGCTTGTAGGCAGCCGAATACACAGAGGGCTATATTTTTTCTTACTTTATCCCCAAGCCATCCTCCGAAAATCTGCGCGACACCAGAAAATCCCATAGTTGCTCCCCAAATCCATGCACCTGTTTGAACAGGTATTCCTTGATCCTTGAGAGCTAGAATCATGTGTACCATCATCGTTCCTATCAACATCGTGGAACAGGCATTGCATATAGAAAGTATCCAAAATGCCGGAATCCTTAAAACCTGCAGTATTGTGTAATCTAGATCCAAATTCTTCTGTACATGGTCCTCCAACACCACAGATTCTGACTTGGGTACAAGACCGTCAGGGACTTCCCCAAACTCCTCAGGAGAGTTCCTAATCAAACGGGTGATTGGGAAAGCAATTAAAAGAAAGAAAATTCCCAAGCTCATTGAGGTCGTTTGCCATCCAACGTTGTCAGGAACGACAAACCAGGCCAAAGCGGGGACCAAAAGAAAACTCCCAAGAGAAAATCCAATACCGCCAAACCCCATCGCTATACTTCTCTTCTTATCAAACCAGTTATTAATAACAGTCATCATTGGGAGCCAACCGCCACCAGAGGCACCCATCATGATGACCCCATAGGCGAGATAAAACATCCAGAGGGTGTTAGTTTGACTCAAGATCAAAAATCCGACACCTATTATTGAGACTCCAACCAGTACAACGTTCTTAGGCCCTACCCTGTCGACAAGGACTCCAACCAGAGGACCTATAATGCTTCCCTCTAATTGGCCCAAAGAGAATGCCAGAGACAGTTGCGTACGACTCCAACCAAATTCGCTCTCCAAAGAATCGACCCATATACCGACACCTCCAAATGTAGGAGATCCGGTCGAGGCATTAAGAAAGAGAGTGATTATAACCAACCACCATCCGTAGAAAAGAGAGCTACGCCATGTGAATATCGGTTGCTTACCGATTAACTTGGCAAGGTTCATAAATAAAGGGGGCCTTTCTTCTCGATTTCAGATGTCAGCACTGGCGATTCCAAACGTACAGCCACCCGTTATTGCGAAAATAGTAATTCATGAATCCTCAATCAGTAAATAAGAAAATAGACCTGATTGCTAGAGATGGTCGCTATTTAAGGAGACCATGTGGTTTCAATTTGCAAAATTAAGCGGTTAGACTTGGGGATTCAGACCTGGTCCTAGTTTGATATTTTCTGCCGATTCGAAAACTGTGCCTTCAATTCTGTAAAACATATACTTCCCCTCGGTTAATGTGAGATTCTGGGTATAGAAATACTACCACGTACGTTGCTTTGGCCACTCCATTTCGAGGTGCCACGACACACATATCCTAGTCGTATATACTTGCGCCACTCAAACAGATGAGGAAAAACGATAACAGAAACTCGAGTCAGCTCGAGTTGTCTAAAAACGCTTCGAATAGAACTACGAATATGGAGGTATAAGCATGGTGGAACAGCAAACGGATATCTTGAGGCCAGAAACCCTGATTGAAGAGTTCCAGAAGAACGGGGTTACCCACATAATAACCATCCCTGATAGTGAAACAAACTACCTGTATGAGCTCATGGAGAAACAAGAATCTTTAGATGTAGTGCCTGTTTCAAGGGAAGGCGAATCAATGTCTGTCGCGCTAGGCCTTAACGTGGCAGGGAAAGTACCTGTTGTTCTAATCCAAAATACGGGCATGATGGAATCCGGAGATTCCATTCGAGGTATGGCACTTGATGCCGGGTTCCCTCTACTGATGGTGGTGGGATATCGAGGCTGGACAAGAAAAGGGAACACGCCTGACTCTGCAGCTGTATACACAGAGCCGTTCTTAAATGCATTCAGACTTAATTACTACCTCGTAGAACACGACGAAGACGGCCCCAGGATTACCGAAGCTTTCGAAGAAACCCGTCGCACCAAACGCCCTGTTGTGGTCCTTATCGGAGACGAGTATCACGGTTTTAACAGATAAATCTAACCCAGATATACATTTGGAAATCCATTTTTATTAGGAGTAACTGAATGATCGAGGCAAAGAAGGTATTTGAAGCTTTTCAAGAACACAGGGGAGACGCAATTGTCTCCGCGCAAGGAACTTCCGGAAAGCATTGGTCTGACATAACGACAAACCTTAATCGCGACATCTCACTAGGTGGCGCCATGGGACAGTCAACTTCAGCTATATTCGGGCTAGCACTTGGGTTACCTGACCAGAAGGTAGTTCACTTTGATACAGAGGGTGCGCTTCTTATGAATCTGGGAGTTTTAGCCTCCGTCGCTGGCAAGCAACCGGAAAATTTCGTCCATTTCCTTTTGGACAACGGTTGCTATGCGACTACTGGCGGGCAACCAGTACCGAACTCGGAGGCAATCGACTATGCGGTCATAGCAGAGGGTTCAGGTTATGCCGCGACATACAGTTTCGATGACTTGGAAGAACTTTCAACTAGTCTTGATGAGATTATGAATGAAAAAGGCCCCGTTTTTGTGGCTATTAAAGTTGAAGCCGAGGTAGAAAACCTTCCGATTGGACTGAGGGAACGACGACAGACCCGGAACAGAACTCAGACTATTACTGATTTGAGACAGGAGCTCGGAATCAGCTAGATCTGTATTCGGGATTATCCAAAGGAACCCTCAACCACGAAATTATGTTTCTGATTGAATCGTACGCTTCGAGGCGGGCTTGGTCCGTGTCCGCATCTTCTGCCTTAATAAGAATCCCAGACATTTTCTCCACCATATCGGGGCCAATTTCAAGCAAGGCATCACTACCAGAGGCAGCCCATTTGCAGAGAACATATTGAATCACGGCCCCTACCGGGATATCCAAGTTTCTACTGAGCCTATTAACGGTCGGAAGCGGATCATCAATCGTGTAGAGTGCCACTTCACGCTTGAAATTGACATCTTTATCGTCTGGATTATCTTCCCAGTTGAATCGTTCTAGCGTCACAGCTCTCTGTGATCCCATAGAATTCTTATCTCCTTATATTTGTACAATCTGAACTGATGAATTCCCTTCATCCAGATAAATAGAGTTATCAACTCTTGAAACAACGATGCTTTGTTCATAGGTATGTTTTTCGGTTTTTCTAGTAGCAACATATTCTCTAGTCTCCGACACTATCTCACCTTCGAAATCAGAAAAGGCTTCTTCCAGCACCCTTCCGTCAATAGATTCGGGAACGGCGACACCTAAAAGATCCAGAACGGTAGGCATTACATCTATATTTCCGCTAGGTGAAAGTATGCGTTCGCCTTTCCTGAAACTCGGCCCTCTGCATAAAAGGGTATTGTTCATCTCGTGCCTGCTCATTGAACCATGTTGACCAAGACCAGCGGCTCCACCGGTTGAGTAAACATGCCCAGCAAACCGTTCAACGTTCATCTCAGAAGTCCATTTGAAGGAGACCGTGATATCGGGACACCTATGGCCATCGTAAGAGATGACTGAAGCAGGGATCGTACCTTCTATATGTCCCAACCTTTCTGAGGCCAGTATAGCGCCACACCATTCATTCGAAATCAACCAGCTCACGATTCTATCTGCTAAATCCCGGTTAGCCTCACCCACATAAATAAGAGCGCTCCCACCATTGGACGCAACCAGAACACCCTCGGGCCCTGGGCCCACATGGAATCCTGCTCGTTTCATTTCCCCCTCGATATCCACGGCTCCAATGATCGTGGAATAGCCGTGGTCTGATAAAACCAATACGTCGGCATTTTTATGATTTGGAGAAGCTTCAAGGTAGCCTAGAAGCCTTCCGAACTGAGCGTCGGCCTGAGAGAGGGCAGCGCAAGACTCTGGGGAACCCACGCCAAAAGCATGCTGCGATTTGTCAGGCTCTGAAGACCATATGAGCGCCACATCGGGATTTTTTTCTTCCAAAACAAAATCCATAAATATATCCATAGCATGAACATATCTATCTGTGTTTGGTATCGATTCAGCAGGCCATTCACCGAAGCTACCTAACAAGCTGGCATGTAATGATGATGGTATAGAAAAGTCAGGATGAATCGTTGCACCACCAAACTCTTCCCCTCGTGGGTTGTGTGCATATGCATTACCACTCGTCCCAACCCCTATAGACATATATTCCAAGCCAACTGTACTAAGTATTTCCTGCAAGGTTGGTGTGTACAGGACCGGTAGACCCGAAGACGCGATAGCTGCGAGTTCTGGTTCCATGGCGGAAAGCACTCTGCCCGGATCAAAATCTCTTGCCACGAACGTATTCCCTGGCAGACCATGTGAGCCTGGGTTAACACCTGTAACCATTGACGCCGCATTGATTCTAGTAACAGATGGAAATACCGGATGATGACTCTCGAAGAAACATCCGTCCTGAGAAAGCCGGTGAATATTGGGGCAGATTGAAGAGTCGATCTGGGCGGGCTGGAGGCCGTCAAAGACTGCTATTATTACCTTGGTCAAAACATATCACCTCTATTCCAGAAAATATTCTTGCCCCTCAGATCACTGCTCATTTGCCACTCTACCACTATTGCCATATCAAGGACCTTAAGCGGCGAAAAATGGTTCATATTAATCCTCTGCTAGACTTCTGCTTCAAGCGAATTCGTTTTGGATGATACCTAAAAAGGGGGATTCATATGCTAGACACAGATAAGCGACTCGTTTTCAGGGATATTCTAGAAGGTAATAAATGCGAATTCCCTGCGTCAGTATATGACTCAATTTCAGCTCGTATAGGAACCGAACTTGGATTCAAGATAGGAATGTTCGCCGGATCCATCGCGTCAGCCGTTGTTCTTGGGGCACCCGATTATATTGTCCTGACTCTTACAGAATTTGCACAACAGGCTAGGCGTATATGCCGTGGCAACGAGCTACCCATCCTTGTCGACGCAGACCACGGATATGGAAATGCGCTCAACGTTAAAAGAACAGTCGAAGAACTTGAGAACGCTGGAGTTTCAGCACTTACCATCGAAGACACTTTACTTCCGAGGCAGCACGGTTCTCGTGAGATACAACTTATTTCGGTTGAGGAAGGTGTTGGTAAGATGAAAGCTGCTCTGGCGGGACGTATTGATCCCGCTCTGGTCGTTGCAGGTAGAACTAGCGCGTTCCAAGTTTCTGGATCCGAAGATGCAATGCTCAGAGCTAAAAATTATGAGGAAATCGGCGTAGATGCGATGTTTTTCGCAGGTCTTTCTACCCGAAAACAACTTGAGACCATACGGAACTCTATCTCGATTCCGATAATGCTTGGCAGCCTGTCCCCAGAGTTGGAGGATCAGGAATATCTCGGATCTATGGGGGTTCGTGTTGCACTGCAGGGCCATCTACCATATATGGCCGGCGTTAAGGCAGTACACGACACATTAAAGGCTCTTAAAGCCGGAAAGAAACCTTCAGAGTTAGTAAAATCAAGTCAGTACTCCGATTTAATCAAGAAAGTTACGAGGACAAGCGATCACGACAACTGGATATCTGAATTCTTAGACAAATGAGAATACGCCTAGTCGATTAAAGGCCTTACTTTGCTATGAAAAAGACGCATGGATTGAACGATCTCGTCTTGTCCCAAGCCACCCATCGCGAAATTACATCCAAAGTAAGTTATTCCTTTCGATTTTAGGCGTAGTATTTTCTCAGCTATTTCTTCAGGTGTGCCAATGAATGCCCGGTTGTTGCGGATGTATTCGTAATCTGGAGGTAGTTCATCTCGCTCGTTTCTCCAGTCATCCATAGATTGGTCTACTTCTGTCTTATCTGACAAGTGTCTTTTCCACTGCATGATGTCCTGAATCCAATCTATATGACTGCGGGTGTTTTCTACAGCCTTTTCCTCAGTATCTGCAACGTGAATATATCTAAAAAACGGTACCTCATTTATATCATCAGCTCGATCGGCAGAATGACACTTATCTCTATATCTGGTCAAAAGATCCAATGCCGGTTCCGTATCTTGAACAACGGCAATACAAAGCCGAAATCCATTTTTTACGAGAAAATCTAACGTATCCACGGAACGAGTCGCAGCAATATATACCGGAGGGTGGGGATCTTGAACAGGAGTAGGCACAAGATCTATATTGTCGAAAGTATGGAATTCGCCTTCTAAACTAACCGGTCTGCGAGTCCACATATCTCGGACAGCGAGGACAGTTTCGCGAAATCTTTCCTGACTATTCTCGGCAGGTATCTTGAAGCCGCCATATTCATAGCTAAATACACCTCTTCCAAACCCTACATCAAGTCTCCCGTTACTCAAGACGTCTATCGTAGCGGTGTCTTCCGCAATTCTAATCGGGTGGTGAAGATTGGGAACAATAACCCCGGTTCCAAGACGAATATTTTGGGTGGCCGCAGCCATATGTCCGAGTATAGCTGGCAGTGATGATCCCATGCTATACCGAGTAAAATGGTGTTCAGCGAACCATGCAGCATGATAGCCCATTGACTCCGCCAACTGAACTTGCTTCACCGAATTATGGAAGACATCAGACTGATTTACGCCTTCGGGCCATGAAAGATGAGTGAAGAGTGCTAGTTTCAACTAACCTTAATCTCCCACTGCTGACACCAAGTCCATGAGCTTACCCAATACTTCCACTTTCGCCGAAATAGAATCTCCTGGCACGTCCACTTTAAGGGTCGTTATACCTATATCCCGGTACAATTTAATGCGATCTTTAATAATATCTGGTGTACCTATGAGGTTCGACTTGAGAGCAAGATCAACAGGTACAAGTTCTCTTGCCTCTTCCCTTCTTCCATCTTTCCAGAGTTTCTGTACCGCATCCACAGCCTCTCCATATCCCTGTCTGGCATATGCATTCTTGTAGAAATTATTTTTCAAGGATCCCATTGCGCCGAATGTGAAACCGTAACCTCTTGCGTGACGTTTTCCTGCTGATTCGATATCTTCTGTGAACTCAAGCGACAGTGGAATTACAAGTTCGATGTCATCTAATGTTCTACCCGCACTCTCTGCGCCTTTTCGAATCTTATCCAGGAAAACATGTCCGGTTTCCGGAATGAAACATCCTCCCAACCATCCATCTGCTATTTCACCGGTCATTTCTAGATTAGTAGGCCCTAGGGAAGCTACAAATATCGGGAGTTGACTTGCGGGAGCACTTGTTCGGATCGCTTTTCCTTCCCCTCCCGGTAAAGGCAGCAAATAATGTTTGCCCGAGTAACTCAACGCTTCTCCAGACACCCCCATCTTAACTATCTCAATCATTTCCCTTGTGCGGATAACAGGGTTCCCAAAGCCAACACCGTGCCAACCTTCGATTACCTGTGGACCGCTTGTTCCAAGACCGAGTATAAATCTACCCTCTGAGATGGATTGCATCGTCAAGGAAGTCATTACAAGATTGCCCGGCGTCCTGCTCCCAACCTGAACTATTCCCGTTCCCAATCGGATTGACGACGTATGACCGGCCAAATAAGCCAACGGTGTTATGGCGTCGGTCCCCCAAGCCTCCGAGGTCCACAGGGAATCAACACCAAGATCCTCTGCTTCTCGTGCAAATTCGGCGACCAACTTCCAGCTTGAAACGTCAGATTTTACACCTGAAAAGGACCGTATTGCGATTTTCAATCCTTATCCTCCTGGTACAAAATGATCACATAGTCAAATCTCAGGATAATCTTTCTGCTCCTTCACTGATTTGATTTGATTGAGATGATCTAGATCGTGCACTCTCTGAAACAGGTACCAGGCGCGTGCATCGAGTTCGCCAAAGAAATCATGTTTCGCGGTGAACGACAGATCAGGATTACCAGGCAGATTTTCGGTCATCGAACTCCATCTTACAGCTCCTCTTAAAATTTTATCTTGGAGCACTTCGATACATGAATCAGCACCGATTCTGGAAGGTTCTACACCAGAAGCATCAGGATTTTCCCCAATGGACAAGGATTCAACTACCTTTGCAACCCTTTCCGTGCTTAAGATCACATGATGAGTTACCTCAGATATCGTCCATTCTTCAGAATCATAAGCGAAATCCGCCTGGGCTTGAGTAATGTTTTCAACTTCATCAATTAGTTGAAGTCTGGCCTTTATCATCCTTTTCCAGAGTTCACGGAAGGAATATTTACGCCCCTGATCAATTAAATAATTCCTTACCCGATCCTGCTCTGGCGTCATGAATAAAACCCCTCACCATGTTTACGACAAATCCTAACCACTTCTCAACTCTTCCTTTTCACTAGCAAACCAGACCACTTCATTAAGCTCAACGCCAATAATACGAGACCAACCACTCCATTAACAATCAAGGCAGAAAATACCCCATTCCGTTCAGCCAAGTAACCAGATAATAGCAATCCTATGGGCAATCCATATACTGCTAACTGCCTGAGACCTAGAACTCTACCCCTCATATCAGTAGCCGTGTACTTGAGGATCATCATGGCCATTGTAACCATAGCAAAAGCTTGGGACATTCCTGTCAAAACCAACACAGGCAGAGCTGGATAGAACCACTTCATATAGGCCATAACAAGGATACCGACATGCCATAAAATAGATCCAACTACCATTACTCGACCTGCCGAACCCATACTTGATATGGACCCAATTGTCAGGGACCCTAGCAAGGAACCAAAGGAATAAGCTCCCATTAACCAACCTAAACTGGTAGCCCCTCTATTCATGATGTCTTTAGCAACTACAGCTAAAAGGGTATTGTTCATTGGGAATGCAGTGAAATTCACTATAAATGCAATGACCAGGAGACCCATGATTATCTTTTCAGACCGAACGTAACTTATGCCCTGTTGGACATTTCGAATCACAGAATCCTTCCCCCTTACTGTCACACTATCTGGAAGTCCTTTCACTCGAGCTATCAATAGCAGGGAAGTCGCATACAAAAGGACAATGACGACATAGCTATATGTAGTTCCAGCCATTTCCATCAATATTCCACCACAGACCGGTCCGATAATCTGAGTGAAATCTCTACCTGTTCTAGATAGGGCAACACCGTTCTGAAGTTTCTCCTCACCAACTATTTCTGGTAATACAGATTGACGAACTATCATGTCCATTGAACGGCACATTCCCGCTACTGAAGCCAGTGCAAGGACAATGGGAACTGTCAGCAACTGATTAAGAGATAAAAGCAACACAGTCGTAGAAATAGCTAGAAAAGAAATCCTTGAGGCTAGAAAAATTTTCCTTCTGCCAAGTCGATCTACTACAACACCGAAAAAGGGAGCGGCTAATGTTCCTGTGAACCTGAGAGCCCCAAATAAACCAAGGATGAGGGGGGAATTTGTGCTCTCCAGAACAAACCATGAAAGAATAATGATCTCCATGAATTCAGCCCAATTCAGTCCAATGTCCGCTACCCACATCAGACGGTACCCCGGCACACGAAAGGAAATGAATGTCCGTTTTAGAAGATCGTTCATTTAAGGTTTACCGTGGGAGTGAATATCTGCAGCTCAAAGAAAAGCATCATCAAATTTTACAGATTAAACAGGTCCTCCACTTAGAAATGGAAAGCAAACCTCGTTTTTACTATCAGTAGGCTATCGAGTGTATAATGCTCCCCCCTGAAAATAACATACACAGGATATCTATAATCAGGAATCAGGAGTCGTAGATGGATCATACGGAGGTGGCTACGCTCGCCGGAGGTTGCTTCTGGTGTGTTGAGGCAGTTTTTGAGCTAGTAGAGGGAGTTGATAAAGTAGTCTCAGGTTACACCGGAGGGCATACGATCGACCCGACTTATGAAGAGGTATGCTCAGGTGCAACCGGACATGCCGAAGTGATTCAAGTTACATTCGACTCACTTAAGTTGAACTATACGACGGTCCTTGAAATCTTCTTTGCTTATCACGATCCAACAACTCTCAATAGACAAGGAAATGATATCGGTACACAATACAGGTCAGCGATTTACTATCATGACGATGAACAAAAGAGTATCGCAAAGTCTGTAATTAGTATGCTTGAGGCCGACAAGGTCTATCCTGATCCAATCGTCACAGAAGTTTCTACGCTTGGAACCTTTTTTGAAGGTGAGGATTATCATCAATCATTTTTCCAAAATAATCCGTATCAACCGTACTGCCAGTTCATCATAGCTCCAAAAGTGACGAAACTCCGTGAAAAACACTCCGAACTACTCAGAACCGAAATACATTAATTATTTGGCTACGGAAAATGACAACTGAGCTATCTCAAATCGTTTATCCGAGGATTGAAGGGACCGACGTTCTCTTCACAGAACAGTTTATAAAGTACTTACAAACGATGCACGGGGCTTTCTCTGACAGGGTTTCAAAAGCCCGATTGGACAGGCAGCACACCCTGGAGAGGGCCCATAGCGAAGGCTACGACTCCCTAAAAATTCCTGAAACTGAGGCGAACACTGGCGATTGGGTTGTAGATCCAGTGCCTGATGAACTAAAAGTGCCCGGAATCGAGATTTCAGGTCCAGCGAGCATTCCAAGTATGTTCATAAATGCTCTAAATCCAGGCCCAGAGGGTGAAAGAGCCGTCGGATACCTGGATGATGACGAGGATTCAAGCGGACACTCATTCGGGGATACTGTTAATTCGGCATTGAATAGGCTCCACGCAGTGGAGAGGACCCTCAGACATGAAGACCGATTAAGGGGGAAAATATACGAGCTTGCTCCCGGAAAGCTTCCCTTTTTCATGCACAGAGAAAGAGGTTTGCACCTCGATGAACCAGAAGTCAAAATTGGCGGCCGTCCCGTATCGGCAACAATACTTAGCACAGCGCTAACTCTATTCCATGCAGGTCGAGCGCAAATCGCTCGAGGTGAAGGAATATATTTTTATCTTCCAAAACTTGAGAGCGTCGAAGAGGCGAGGATATACCGAGACTTTTTTGACGCCAGTAGAGATCATCTAAATTTCGATAAGGATGCCGTTATTAAAGCGATCATTCTGGTTGAATCCCTTCCGACAGTTTTCCGAATGGAGAACATGCTCCACGCACTCGGGCCCTATGGTGCCGGACTTAACGCAGCGAGATGGGATCTAAAAGCCAGCATTCTAGAATACGTTATGTCAGACCCAAACTCCGTCTGGCCAGACAGATTTGACGTCGACATCAAGACGACTGATTTCATCTCCAATATCTTCAGAAGATTGGTGGCTATTTGCCTAAAACGTGGTGCTGTCGCAATAGGCGGTATGGCTACTGCATTACCTAGTAAAGATCAGGATACTAACCAAATCGCCGCCGAATCCATACGCAGAGACAAGAAATGGGAGGCTGAACAAGGTTTCTTGAGAGGATGGAGCGCGCACATATATCACATGAAGACCGCCTCCGACCCATTCATAGAATGGTGGGGCACAGGATGGCAGCCATCGAAGGATATGCAGGACCCGGAAAACTATCCGATAAATATAGACACCCCGGATGGTGACGTAACCGTTGAGGGAACGCGAAGGAATGTCCGTACAATAATCGAATACGTGGAAGGATGGCTCAATGGGCGAGGCGCCAAGGGAATTGACAGTATGGAGGGCCGCGAGGGTAAACGACCCGCTCTTATGGAAGATCTAGCTACAGCAAGGATATCTGTGGGCCAGGTAGCGCAGAGGATTATCCATACCGCAAAAGACCGAGGCACAAATGAGATCCACACGTTTACTTTGGTGAAAAGCATTATCGATTCAGAAACAGCCGACATCCTCAGAGTAAGAGAAACTGTTGTAGAAGCGAACGAATACTCTCAATTAGAGTGTCGCTACCATGCCTCTCGAAAAATAACTCTTCGCTGGATCAAGAACTACACAGATCTGAACTTTAGAAGCTTAGGATCCTACACAAGAGGCGATCTGGGTAAGATAGCGTCCGATCTCGACGCCTTTTAATAACCCTATTCAGCAAATAAATCCCCTTGATGAAGGGGACTTATTTATTTCAACCCTAATTAAAACACTGTGTTAAGCGAACTCTTCTCTCAACTCCGCATAAACCTCTTTCATCTGTATCGTGCCGATTGAGACTACGCTTCCAACGTTCATCATTCTGTAACCCTCAGCAATCCATCTTCTTGCTTCTTCAGGTGTGCCAAAGGTAGTTGCCAGGGACTTGCCAGTGCCTCTCATTCTTTCCGCAACGTCTCTCATCACCCTCTCTACCTTTTCATGATACTTATTACCAGGTACCCCAAGAGATGCGGCCAAATCATCAGGACCCACAAGAAGAACTTCAAAATCATTGAGCGCTAATGTTTCATCAAGACTCTCGTAAGCCTCAGTGCTTTCCATCTGTAGTATGAGGAAAGTCTCGGAATTGGCTTGTGTAATTACATCCCCCGCAGGAATTCCCATTGGCCCCGCAAACCAAGGAGCTATTCCCCTCTCTCCTATTGGAGGATATTTGGAGTACCTAATGGCTTCCTTTGCCTCGTTGGCATTGTCTACTTGGGGAACCATCACCCCGACGGCGCCAGAATCATATGCTTTTTTTATATCAGCGGGGGTATTCCAAGGCACTCTTATAACTCCAGCCACCCCTGCCTGTCTTGCCATCACACATATCGGCCCCAGTGATTCTGTTCCCCAGGGAGAGTGCTCTTGGTCAATCCAAACCCAGTCAGGTCCAGTCTGGTATACCGCGGCGGCATTATGCCATTCCCTGCTAAAAATAGATGAACTTAACAACAAATCTTGGTTTTCTATTTTCTCTCTGATCTTACTTGGGTACATTTTTGGGAATAACCTCCTAGATTCTTGAATAGAGAAGCCGAACACTATAACACCGTAAATTTCAAATCAACCATTGGCCGGATCTGTTCGAAACGAAGCGAACCCATTACCAAAAAGTTCTCTCCACATATCATTTGTGACGACTACCAATTAACCATATTTGTAAGCCTTGACGAAATCACCCTACCATTTTGAGACGTATAATTTAGCCCATGAAGATGTCCATCAAATATCGGACTTTGTCGTGAAACTATTAGGAGAATTTAAATGAGCGGCACAAATAATGATCTGGCATATATTTCCGCTACTGAAGTAGCTAGATTAATTAAGAAAGGTGAAATAACAAGCGTGGAAGTAACACAGCTAGCTATTGACAGGGCCAATGCTACTCAAGGAACCCTCAACGCCTTCATAACCATTTGTGAGGATCAGGCTATCGATGCGGCCCGATCCAGCGATTCAGCCGTTTCCAACGGGGAAAAACTCGGTCCACTCCAGGGAGTCCCTTTTACCGTGAAAGACCTGATAAATACTCAGGGCGTACGAACAACAATGGGCTCATTGATATTTGATGAAAATTTTCCCAAATCTGATGCAGTTGCAGTCTCTCGCTTAAAAGAAGCTGGCGCGATTCTTATTGGGAAAACTACGACACCAGAGTTCGGACATAAACCTTTTACCAGCGCTCCTATGTTTGGGGATACTACAAACGCATGGAACCGGCACAGAATAGCCGGAGGGTCAAGTGGAGGAGCCGCAGTGGCCGCTGCTGCTGGCCTTGGATATCTTCATGTCGGCACTGACGGAGGGGGATCCATCAGAATACCTTCGGCAGCAAATGGGATTGTAGGTATGAAAGCAACTCTGGGAACCGTACCAAACGACTCCAATCCAGATTCATTCGGTAATTACAGCTACACGGGACCTATGACCAGGACAGTAAGTGACGCAGCTCTCATGCTCTCGATAATGTCAGGACCGCACCCATCGGACGTTCATTCCGTAGGTAGGAAGCAGAAAGACTACCAGGGCTACATTTCTGATCCAGGCGACCTAGAAGGTTTTCGCATAGCTTGGAGACCGCTATTAGGAAACACGATAATTGACACTGAGTTACTTTCAATCACCTCAAAAGCCGTAAAATCTCTTGAGTCTCATGGTGCAAAGGTTATCGAAGTTGATGATCCTTTCGAATCTCCTGAACCGTTTTGGAGAATAATCAATCAGTCAGCTTGGAAAGCTAGATTTGGAAGATATCTATCCGAATGGTCCAGCGAAATGACTCCTTCTTTCATCAGATCAATACAAGAAGCGGAGGATTATTCTGCAACGGAACTCCAAGAGGCAGTCTACAAGAGAACTACTTTATTTAGGGAAGTCCAGAGTTGGTTTAATGAGTTTGACCTCGTAGTCACGCCTACCTTATCTCGTACCGCACTTGAGATAGACCGCGACCTATACGATCCCGTTATGATTGAAGGGAAGAAAGCCGGTATCGTCAGGCAAGCCTGGTACCCGTACACACATCCATTCAACTTAACCGGTCACCCTGCGATTACATTACCATCAGGATTCCACAGCGACGGGCTTCCAACCGCAATACAGGTCATCGGACCGTTTGCTAGCGATCATGAGGTTCTGAGGTGCGCAAGATTGTTTGAGATTTCCAATCCTTGGTCTGACAGGTTTCCCAATATAGCCATGTCCACTAGTCCTCAATAGCACTGTAAACAAGTGTTCGAAGTTCTCTGCGTATGTTATACGTGTCCGAGGGCACCAACTGGGTCATAAAAACCACAGCAAGATCTTCCAGTGGATCTATCCAGAAAGCAGTACTAGCCATTCCTCCCCATGCTAATTCGCCAGGTGAACCGGGTACTTGAGATAGCGATGGATCAATCACCACGGAAAAGCCAAGTCCAAATCCAGTTCCTTTAAAAGTTGATTCGCTCCACCTACCGTACGCTACGTCTGATAGTTGCGAACCTCCTTCAAGATGGTTAGAGGACATAAGTTCGATAGTTTTTCTACTGAGTAATTGTTCAGAATCAAAAGTTCCCTTTCCCAGTATCATACGGCAGAAAGCTAGATAATCTTCTGCAGTGGACATAAGTCCTCCGCCACCGGAAAGGAATCCTGGAAGAGCAGTGTTTTCATCCTCCTGCATGTCTTCAATAAGACGGGGCGGACCATCAGCACGAAATAAGTAATTGGCAGAAAGCCTGTGTATCTTATCGTCATGCACGTAGAACCCTGTATCCACCATACCAAGAGGGTCAAATACATTCTCCTTAAAGAATTTATCCAAAGTATTACCTGACAATACTTCTACAAGGTATCCACAAACATCAGTGGATATAGAGTAATTCCACTTTTCGCCTGGAGAAAATTCCAATGGCAAACTCGACAGGGATCCGATCAATTCTTTTAGACTATTTTGGCTTCTGCGACCGACGCCTATCTTCCTGTATGCGGCATCCACCTCAGTTCTGTAACTAAAATCATAGGTAAGCCCCGATTGGTGTGAGAGGAGATCATTAATTGTCATAGGCCTGTGAGGTTTTTTCGTTTTGAATGAACCGAGTTGTCCAGATACGTATACTTCAAGGTTTTTAAATTCTGGAATGTATTCCGCAACAGGATCGTCTAATTGAAAAAGCCCCCTCTCATAAAGCGTCATTAGTGCAACCGAAGTAATCGGCTTTGTCATAGAATAAATACGGTAAATGCTGTCCCAGAGGACGGGCTTATTCTGTTCCCTGTCCATAAGACCAAGTGTCGAATAGTGTGCCAGCCTCCCATTTCTATATATTGCCGTAAGTGCTCCCGTGAGCTTTTCGGTATCAAGATAGTTTCGCTTGATGTGATCATCCACCCTCAATAGCCGCTGCTGCGACATACCACTAGCTTGTGTTTTGGTCATTAATGAATGTCCCTTCTATGTTTTGTAACCATTATATTTAGATGGCTACAGTTGAATATAGACGAGATTCCATATTAATACCCACCCCATCTGTATTGCACGCTTTCTGGATAAACATTCACAATTAAAGAAATGAGAAAAACAGCTATTGAAGTACGGGACCTGAAAAAATCTTATGGGGGATTGGAAGCCTTAGGAGGAGTCAATTTTGCAATAAGTAAAGGTGAGATATTCGCTTTGCTTGGTCCTAACGGAGCAGGTAAAACAACAATAATGGAGATCTTGGAGGGGTACATACAAAGAACTTCAGGTCATGTTTCCGTACTAGGCTATGATCCCGATTCAAGCCCCGAAGATTTGAGGTCACGAGTTGGAATAGTACTGCAAGAAACAGGTGTAGATCTTTACCTGAAAGTCGGCGAGATCATCAAACAGTTCAGTGGATTTTATCAAAATCCCAAGCCGATAAATGACATTCTAGATGTTACTGGACTAAAGGAACAAAGTGATATCAGGATACGAAGACTCTCGGGCGGTCAGAGACGCAGGCTTGATGTGGCGTTAGGAATAGTGGGAGACCCTGAATTATTGTTTTTGGATGAACCCACAACCGGGTTGGATCCATATGCGAGGCGGAACACGTGGAAAATGATCGCTAGTTTGAGGGAACTAGGTAAAACGATCCTGCTGACAACTCACTATATGGACGAAGCCGAAGTTCTCGCCGACAAAATTGCTTTGCTAAACGCAGGAATTATAGAGGCAGAAGGTACTTTGGAGGAATTGAGAACGTATAAAAAGGCCACAACTATAAAATTCGAACTCGACGATGCCTTACATAAGATGCCGGTAGAAATCTCCAAACTGGCAAATGTGATCGGGAATGAAGTTAAGCTAGAAACTACGACTCCAATGTCTTCGCTGGCAATTTTAGCAAGTTGGGCATTAAACGAGGAAATAGAACTAAGAGGTCTTTCGGTACAACAACAATCCTTAGACGAAATATTCATTGAACTCGTAGAAGGCAGGGGAACACTTGGCAAAGTAAGACTCGAGTGATAAAAGCAATTCGGCTAGGTATAAGACAAATTCTTTATGAGGATATGGCATTCTGGAGAAATCCTGTTGCTGCGTTTTTCACTTTTGTTTTCCCGCTCATGTTTCTATTTATCATCAATCTCACCTTCGGGAAAAACGTAATTGAGCGGCCACAAGGAACCTTAAACCTCTCGGATTTTTACGTACCAATGATTATTGCATTTTCAGTTATAAATTCTTCATACACGGGTTTAGCTATGAACCTAACTATTTCCAGAGATACTGGAATTCTAAAAAGGATAAGAGGGACTCCATTACCCGCTTTTTCATTCTTATTCGGCAAAATAGCACACAATACTCTTATATCCGCCCTGCTGGTTGTCATCGTCATGGGAATTGGAGCCTTTTTGTTTGACGTATCTTTACCAACTAAAACGGCATTGTCGTTTCTGACAACACTTCTTCTTGGAACTGCAACTTTCAGTTGCCTCGGAGTGGCCGTAACAACTCTCATACCAAACGCCGACGCGGCACCTGCCGTTGTAAACGCCTCTATCCTGCCCTTACTTTTTGTTTCAGATGTTTTCATACCGATGGATCAGGCACCGCCATGGTTGAACATGGTCGCTAATGTGTTCCCGGTAAGGTCATTCTCAATCGCTTTACAAGATGCCTTCAATCCCCTTGAAGGCAGTGTAGGTTTCAATGTTAATAGTATTTTCATCATGTCCGCGTGGCTGCTCGCTGGCCTGTTCATCGCTATAAAATTTTTCTCATGGGAACCTAGGAAATAGGAGAAAGTACAGTTATTCCAGACATCTTATTTAGCTCGCCTAACCCTGGTATTTACCACGATGCCATATCCGAAAGGAAGATCTTTATCAAGAAACTTACATGGTGAAATTTCATCACAGACATATGATCCTTCAAACAATTACGAAGGAATATCTCCGATTTCCCGTCGGACTATATATAGCTGTCCTTGGGTTCATCGTCGCCTTCTTAGCTTTTTACATGATTCCGGGAGAAACTGCACAAAGCGCAATATATAGTGATTTCACTTTAAGTTTCACAGACTCAGAGAAAGACGGCACGTGGGACGTTACTGACCTTTCACAACCAACAAGTGTTGTAATCGCTCCGGGAAACAATCATGTTTATGCCGCATCCTCCGGCAGCAATTCAATCATCCTTTTTTCGAGGAATTCCTTCACTGGAAGACTACAGCAGATTCAAACTTACACAGATAACGAAAACGGGATTGACGGTCTATCCCAAGTTCACGACCTTGCAATAAGTCCAGACGGGTTTCACCTCTATGCAGCAGGTGAGGCCGACGATTCCGTGGCAGTATTTTCAAGAGATACCGAAAGCGGGTTATTGACCTTTATCGAAAAACATAAGAATGGCATATTCGGCGTCCATGGGTTGGATGGCGTCAGCGGGATACTGGTGAGCCCCGACGGAAAAAATGTTTACGCAGCAGGAACTCATGATGATCAGATAGTGGTCTTCGCCCGGCATGCTTACTTTGGCACACTAACATTCAAAGAATCAATCACCGACGGAGTAGCTGGTGTGGATGGCCTGGATGGTTCAAGAGGACTATCAATGAGTACTGACAACCGATTCCTTTATTCTACGGGGGTAGTCGACGATGCGGTAACGGTTTTCTCAAGAGACACTTCAACCGGGGTACTATCTTACGTAGAAATGAAAAAGGACGGGTCGGGTGGCATTACATCCCTAAACGGGGCAAACGATCTCCTCGTTTCGCCAGACGGACAGTATCTTTATGTCACGGCACCGGACGATGATGCGGTGACAGTATTTAACATAAGTACCTCGACGGGAGCACTCACTTTTGTAGAAGCGCAAGTCGATGGGGTATTGGGTGTCGATGGATTAGATGGGGCTTTTGGAGTCGTGGCAAGTCCCGATAACCTCCATGTATATACAGTTGGCTTAAATGATAATGCGATTTCAACTTTCCGGAGAAGCAGTCTAGATGGATCCCTTATCTATGTAGAAACCTCTATTGACGGGACAGCGACCGTCGATGGAATGAAATTTGCCGTTTCTACCGACATTACTAGCAACGGAACACACATATATGTAGCAGGTAAAGGGGAAGATTCAATCGTCGAATTCACGAGATCCTCAAGCACTGGCACGATTACGTATTCAGGTAAAAGTACTAACAATTTTCAAGGGGTCGACGGTCTCGAAGGGGTTACTGACGTCGAACTGCTCAGCAACGAGAAGGTGCTATACACTGCAGGATACGATGAGGATACGATAGGTATCTTCTCTGCAAGTGCTACCACGTCCATTCTCACATACAACGGACAAATTAATGATAGCCAGAGTGCATCAAATTATTTAGACGGAGTTTACACTCTCGAATCATCTTCCAATAGCAAATTCCTATACGCCGGAAGTAGCATAGGAGACTCCATAAGTGCATTCAGCGTAAATTCGGCTACCGGCACACTAGCTTACATAGAACACCATATGGACAATACTGCTGGCGTGGAAGGGTTAGACGGTGTACGAGATATTCGAATCAGCCCCAGCGGATCTCATCTATACACTGCAGGCTTCGAAGATAACGCCATAGGAGTTTTTTCAATCAATGGAACAAGCGGCCAATTATCTTTTATCAGATCTTACGTTAACGGCTTAGATGGTGTGCATGGAATACAAGGGGCAACAGCTATAGCCATAAGCCCTGATGGTAAACACCTTTACTGTGCCGGATGGAAGGGTAATTCGGTCGCTGCATTCTCAATAGATGACACAACCGGTTTACTAAATTATTTAGGATACATATCTAATGAACAATATGGAATCACATCACTTTGGTCGCCTTCAGACTTGGAAGTGACTCCTGATGGCAAACATCTTTATATCACCGCTGCCACATCTGATTCCCTTACAGCATTTAAAAGAGAGCCGTCGACAGGGTCTCTCTCACTCATAGGATTTCTCAAGGACAATACCAATGGTATCGATGGCTTAGATTGGGCATCTTCTCTGGAAATCACATCAGACGGTAAACACATCGTTGTAACAGCGGCGATTGATGACATGATAACTGTATTCAGAAGAAATCCCTCAACAGGTTCTTTCACTCTAAGGGGCTATTTTAAAGATGGTCAACTAGGCGTGGATGGGCTCGAAGGAGCATATAGTGTCAATATTAGTGCGGATGATTCCTTAGTGTATGTGGCTGCTAAGGATGAAAATATGGTTTCCGCATTCTTGGGAACGAAACTAACTTATAGTTACACCCCGTATCCAACGGCTGTGCCCACCTCAACTCCCACTCCTTCCCCAGAACCTACCCCTTACCCTGAATTCACTGTCATACCGGAAGACCAATTCAATATGAAAGAAATAAAAGGGGATCTATCAAGTGTGAAGGTTGTGCATCCCAATAGGAAATCTAAATTTATCTTCGAATCCCCACCTACCGAACTATCTTTTGACGCCCCGATTTCCGAAACCAGTTTCCAGATAACCATGGATATGGATAAGTCTCACTGCTCGGTGGAACCTAGGAATGGTACAAACCTTCGTTGCATAGATCTGAAAGCATTTGATTATCTGGGTGAGCCTTTATCGGGAATTGACTTTTGGCTTCCGGCCACACTTCGCGCTACCATGACGAATCAAGAACTTGCATTAATTGGCGGACCGGAAAAAGCTTATCTCGAGGCTTTAGCCGGAAGAATTAGATTCGAAGGATTTGACAAAAGACGCCCCGGCTTAGAATGGATAGAAATACATTCGGACCAGACCTTGAAAAGAAAAATATCAGGATTGTCTGGGGCTAGCGTTGTCGAGATCTCGTCTGATGGCACAAAGGTTTTTGTGACCTCGGACCTGCGTCCTAGCATTTCCTTATTTGAAAGAAACGAAAATACTGGCACTCTTACATTCATTGGGACAACAATAATGGAAGGTGGCAAGGATAACAGTCCAGTTTCACTGGAACCATTCTACTCAGGTAACGGAATCTATGTTTCCTCAATCGATTCAATTGTAACCATCTATCATTATGGAGTCGCTGGAGGGTTATCAAAGTCGACCGGATTAATAAAGGGTCTCGAAAATGCTCCGGGGTTTGCTGTGGCCATCGCTGAAATTCCTCAAGTGGACCGAATCGCAGCTGTATCGGATCAAGGAAATTTGTATCTTCTAACTCACTCTAACCAATCGGATCAATTAATCCATTTGTTTACTGTCACCCCCCGACCTGAAGGCGGAATACTCGCTGATGTTTCAGCCCTAGAAGCTTCTCCGGACGGCAAACACATATATGTATCTTCTAGGACACCTGGAACCATCTCTGTCTATGCATTATCAGAAGAGAAAAATTTTCTCACCTATGTCGGAAAGATCGAACAGTTTCTCACGGGAGTCGAGTCGATTGCTTTAAGTCCGGATGGTAGTTACCTTTATGCTGCAGCGAAGTCCGAAAATAGGTTAACAATATTCTTGAGAGATTCCAATACGGGAGCACTTTCATTGGCCGGATACATATCGGACGGTCTATTTACCGTAAAGGGACTAACAGGCGTATCAAACATATCTATTAGCTCTGACGGCACCAACCTATACGCCGCATCCCCTTCAGAAAACACAATGACAGTTTTCAAACGAGACATTCATACTGGACTATTGCAGTTCCTTGGTAGTGTCACAGACGAGGTTGCCAAAGTTCATGGCTTGGGTTCTATATCGTCGGTAGTCGTAAGTCCTGACGGGCAACATGTCTACGCGATAGGGAAATCCGATGATGCAGTTGTTACATTTAGGAGGCGTTCCAACGGTGTAATAGGACTGCAGAGCGTAATCAGACAACCGGATGAGGATAACCCTCAAACCCTAATTGTGAAAGCACCTTATATGAGAAGGACAGGTACCTACGGTCTTAACTGGTACCCCGAGCCAAAGATCGACACATCCAACTTATCTACACCCAACCCGTCTATAAAAGAGCCGTCTATAAAAGAGCCACCTATAAAAGAGCCATCTGTAGAAGAGCCATCTATTGAACCACCTTCAGTAGGGGCAAGCCAAGTGACTGTAAGAGCTCTTGCTTTAACAGTGATAGCCGGACTATTAGTACTTTTAATTGCTGTTAGATTACTGGGAACGATAAACAAACGATCGAAAGATTAACCTAGTCTGATTGGATCTTCCTAACAGCTTTCATTTTTTTTGCAAGAAAATATTATGAACGTGTGTGAACAAACAATTCTCACGTTCATAATAAGACTTTGTTGTTAGGATACAAATAAACCATTAACATTTGCCGATATTTCATTAGAGTGGTGAAAACATGGGTGCGTTAAGCGATATAAAAGTTCTCGATCTGTCACGGATACTGGCTGGACCTTTTGGAACTCAGATCCTAGCCGATATGGGAGCTGAGGTATGGAAGGTGGAATCCCCTTGGGGTGACGATACCCGTGGATGGGGACCACCGTTCGTGGGAGACGAGAGTGCCTATTATCTGTCTGCAAATAGAGGCAAAAAGAGCATCATTGTAAATCTACGTGATCCAAAAGGCCAAGAAATAATAAAGGACCTCGCATCAAAGGCTGACGTCTTCGTTGAAAATTTCAAGGTCGGAAACCTTGAGAGGTTCGGATTAGACTATGGATCATTGTCAGAAATAAATCCGGGCCTTGTATATGCGTCCGTCACAGGGTTTGGGCAAACAGGACCACGTGCTTCAGAGCCTGGCTACGACGCTGCCCTACAAGGCATGACAGGTGTAATGAGCATTACGGGTGAGCCTGAAGGGCGTCCAACTAAAGTAGGGGCCGCTTGGATAGACATCCTTACAGGTCTTACATCTCTCATCGGCATACTCTGTGCCCTACATGAAAAGAGTCTTAGCGGAAAGGGTCAACAGGTCGACGTCTCTCTTTTCGACGTGGGAATATCGTGCCTGGCCAACATAGCTCAAAGCTATCTCGCGACTGGCATTACGCCAGGTAGGATCGGGAACGCCCATCCTCAAGTGGCACCATATCAAGATTTTGGAGCCTCAGACGGCGACTTCATGACTGCGGCAAATAATGACGATCAATTTAGGAGACTGTGTGAAGCAGTGGCATTGCCTGATCTCGCCGACGATACTCGGTTTATTAACAACGCAAAGCGGGTAGAGAATAGGCCAGCACTTGAGAAACTGCTTAATGAACGTATCGGGACCAGGTCAATTTCACACTGGATGACCGTTCTGCAGAGTGCAGGCCTCACAGTGACCCCTATCAATACAGTTAAAGACGTTTTGGAGGATCCACAAGCAGAAGCTCGTAAGGCAATCTGGAATATTGAACACCCCACACTCGGAAACATTGAGCTTCTCGGGAGCGCTTTACAACACCTCAGTAGAACTCCTGCCGAACCGCAAGCACATCCTCCTCTTTTAGGAGAGCACACTTTCGAAGTTATGGCGAATGTCCTTGGAATATCGGAAAGCGAGATAGAAGAATTAGTTGCTCAAGAGGTGATCAAGGGACGATAAGTTTAGCTCTGGTATTAAGTGAAAATAAGGGATGGTTCCAATCGAAGAATAAGCGAGTTGGACCAGTTCGAGTTGATATTCCCAGGCTTCTGCCAGCATCCAAACCTCGTGGAATCACAGTTCTGCAGCGAAGGATCTAAGATGAAGATAAAAAGCATCAAAGCCGTTCCGATCGACCTGGCTCCTCGTCCTACTACCCATCCCAGAGTCGATAAGGACCCTGACAGAGGTTATTTTGTTAGCCCGATGGATAGATACTCCCAAGACTTTCCTGGAAGATCATGGACCGACAGTTGGACAAGAGTAGCATGTCTTGTTACGGCGGAAGACGGCACCTGGGGTCTCGGAATTTCCATAGCCTCAGGACCGGTGTGTTCCATAATAAACGATCATTTTTCAGAGATCCTGATGGGTCAAAACCCTATGGCAACGGAGAAACTTTGGGATCTTATGAGGAGAGCTTCATCTCCTCATGGCACGGCTGGGATAGCAAGCTACGCCATTAGCGCAGTCGACAACGCCATATGGGATTTAAAAGGTAAACTTCTGGGTCGGCCTGTCTACGAACTACTGGGTGGTCCAGTCAAGAAGGACATTTTCTGCTATGCGTCGAACACTATGCTCCAGTACAAGACATCAGACTATCTCGATTGGTTTATGGATCTAGGATTTAAAGCTGTAAAAGTGTTCCTGAGACATGGTCCTGAAGATGGCATCGCCGGACTCAACAAGAACGTTGAAATAGTAGCGGCAGCTAGAGAACAAATCGGTCCAGACATTGAGCTCGCGGTAGATTCTTGGATGTCACTGAACGTCGAATATGCGGTCCGTGTTTCCGAAGAATTAAAGCCTTACAAGATTAAATGGCTTGAAGATTACATGCTCCCAGAGGACATGGATAGTTATGCCAAACTCAGGGCTAGGGTCCCTGGACAAACTTTGGCCACGGGTGAGCACTGGTACACGATACATCCATTCGCTGACGCTGCGGGGAGAGGTCTAGTGGACATCCTTCAACCGGACATTCAATGGGTTGGCGGAGTTACAGCTAGTGTAAGAATCTGTCATATCGCCGAGGCACACGGGTTGACAGTCATAGGCCATGCAGGAATGAATTATCCGTACGGACAACATCTCGCTTATTCAATGCCTGTCATTCCATGGGGCGAACGATCTGAAGGCGTATCACCACCTGGAGTACCTCTCGAAGAGATGACGTCATTGCCAGGAACACCTGTAATTAAAGATGGATACGTTAGGCCATCTGACGCTCCAGGATTTGGAATAGAAGTGACATTGGATTGGCTTGAAGCAAGATCAGTTTAACAGTCACCCACCAAATTCGCCGTGCTACTTAGTGGCTAGGAAACCTACTTTCTCATATTCGCCCTTAACTACTGGCCTTGCATCTACCTCAAGCCAGTCTTCCATAATCTCTGTGTAAAGACTTCGGAAATCCAGATTGAAGCGCAAATCCCCTTCAAGCAAATCTTGTGACTTGAGAGATGGGTATTCACCATAATTTCCACCCTCTACCGCATCCCCGATAACGAATGCAACTCCTCCGGACCCGTGGTCGGTACCGTTACCATTGTCACGAACCCTCCGGCCAAACTCAGAGAATACGAATATAATTACGTCGTCGCTGTTGTTAGCCTGCTTCATATCGGAGTAGAAATCGTATATTCCACCAGCGACGTCAGTAAGTAACCCTTCTTGCAACGCGATACCGTTAGTATGGGCATCAAAACTGCCGTGTTGCGTGTAACAAATTCTGGTACCAATTTCTGCCTGCAGAACCTGAGCAGCCCCCTTCATCGCTTTTGAAAAAGAATTGTCTGAATATTCAACATCCGACGAATATTTGTCTAAGACAGTTCCGAGAATGTCTGCTCCCTTAAGAGCGTCAAGACCAGTCTGGCTCAAATAATCCATTACTGGGCCGCTTCCGATAGCTTGACTGTACATATCCCTGAACGCTTGTAAGGCTTCGTTTCTCTGTTGTGATTCACCCATATGGTTCATTAATCCATAGGTCTTCAAGTCCGTGACCGATGCTACGGGAGCCCCATGGGCAACCAACGCCCTTGGAAGCCCTGCTCCAAAATTCACCGCAGCAACCACGTTGTCGTGCTGAGGGTACATTTGATTGATGGTATTCCCAAGCCAACCTTCGTTACCTACCTTGGTGGGCTCTGCCGTATGCCAAATATCCATGGAACGGAAATGAGATCTGTTAGGGATCGGATACCCTGTACCGTGAATAACGGCGACTTTGCCCTCATCATACAAATGTTTTATTGGCGCCATGGCAGGGTTCATACCAAGTCCATTTCCTATCGGAATTACACGGTCTTCAGTTATTCTTACATTCGGTCTACTATCAACGTAATCAGGATCATTGTATGGAACAACACAGTTCAGGTAGTCATTCCCACCAGAGAGTTGCACCACAACAATTTTCTTGTCACCCATTTATTTACTCCTCTCGGTTACGCGAACAGACAAGTCATTATTAGGATTCATGCCTTTTCAAATATTTGAAATCTATGCCTACCTGTCTCAAGCACATACACTCTGCCATCTTCATCAAGTTGTACTGAGACCGGGTCCCAAAGATAAGGCTCCATCCTTGCAGAAATCTCAGAAGGATCTTCCGTATCGGGCTCATAAACCGGGATAAAAGACTCTCTCGCCATTCTTTCATCATCCTGTGAAGACAAATATTCTATGGACCATGGATTCAGGTCTGCTGCCCCTCTCTGAACTTCTAAAAAGCGTCCTTCTGAATCAAGTACCTGGAGTCTTTGGTTACCCCAATCCGCGATATACATATTCCCATCAGGATCTATAGCCACTCCGGCTGGCCTGTTGAGCTGGCCTTCTCCTTTCCCGCTCTCCCCAAACGTAGCTACATGATCACCTTCAAACGTAAATTTCTGAATTCTGTCGTTACGCCAGTCTGCCACGTAGATATAGCCCTCTGAGTCATCACATATTCCCCAAGGGAGATTGAATTCACCATCCTTGGTACCCAGGCCACCCCATTGGTTATAGAAGTCACCATTTAAAGAATATGTTTGAATCCTATTGTTGCAAGAGTCCACAACCAAGATTTTATCGCCCCGTATTAAGAGACCACTTGGTTGATTAAATTGGCCGTCACCCGAACCCTGTTCTCCCCAGTAAGTAACAGGATTACCTTCTCGGTCATACTTGGTGATCCTTTGAAGGTTCTCGTCAGACAAATAAATATTGTCTTCATCATCCAATACTATGCAGGTTGGCCATATCATGCCGCCGAGCGCAGCATCATTCGTCCCAAACTGGCCAAGAAATTCATGATCGCGAGTGACCATCTGTATTCCGTTTGACCCCTTGGTACTTGCCTTACCTCTACTAGCGACAAATATAACGCCATCCGACCTGATCGCCATCGAGGTCGGTAATTGAAACCCTCTGCCTCCGAAGTCGGCGGCGAAACCGACGTTCGTGGAGTATTTCAGTTGAAATGCTGTTGTGGTCATTTATCCACCTATTATGCCCGAACGATCAAACGGTTTGGTATTCCTGACTGGATACAATTAACTGAATAATTGCAATTGCTGATTTGTCAAAATTCGATGAGCAATAACTATCTGCCCACGATAGTTCGGAGTATTTCGAAGCATACTTCTTTAGTCCATTTCTAGTAGTTTCCAACACATCAAGTGGACCTAAGACATCAAGACACCTATCAACAAGATCGTCCGATGTAATGAACTGCCCATCGGGGCTCAGCATTTTGATCCTATCAATGATGTCTCTCACTCCTATTTTGTCGGGGTCATTCAAAATCCTACTGGCGAAATTCACCCTCTCGACATATGCTCCTGTGTTTATCCACTCTACACCTCCCTGCCAGCCTTCCACACTTGGGGGCCTCATCAGAGCCTGTCCCATGTTTGCGCAAGCAGCATCAGCTGCAAAGATATCGGTTGATGGTAATGTCACGGGGCCAGCCAGCCTCATAGTTCCAATAACCATCTCTGCGGGACTTTTTATCCTTGCATATCTTGAAGATTCATCCTTAAAGAAATCAGATTCAAATAGCACCTTGAGCATAGCCTTTACGCTATGGCCGCTATCAAAATATTCTTTAACTAACAGATCGATAGCAGCCGGGTCTCGAGGGGGCTCATGAGGCCACTGAGGAACAGGCAACTCGTCAGCCACAAAGAAATGATAGAGATGACGAGCAACAAACCTGGCAGTCGCCTCTTGCTCGCAGATGATTCTTACTGCGTCTTCCCCGTTCCAGTTTCCGGTTTGGCCGAGAATAGTTTTTTCTGCGTCGTCATGATCTTCTGAATCATATTCAAATTGCCACGACATATATCCATAAGGGCGTGCCGTGTTGTTGCGCATACGAATGGACATATATTCAGGGTTCACTACACGCCATCCCGTAAATGCCCTGGATGTTTCCTTAATGTCGTCTTCTGTATAGTTACCTACACCCATTGCAAAGAGTTCCAGTATCTCTCTGCCAAAATTTTCGTTAATATTCGAGCCGTGGTTATCCTGGTTATCTAACCACATTATCATCGCTGGATCTCTGGACAGTCCGATGAGCAGATCATCAAAACTACCCATGCCATCTTTACGAAACATTGACACCTGATTGGTAACAACTCTGCTTTGTATCAGCTTTGTAGAAGCCGTTGCAAAAACTCGATGCCAGAATAAACAAATCTTCTCCCTGAGCGGAGTATCTGTCATAACCAGCCTATAAACCCAATGCGGTCCACCACCTGACCTGAGATCAGATAAGTCAACGTGATATCGCCGTATTAGGTCTTCTGGAATAAAATCTTCGTGGTCGGGATTTAGGAGTTCCTTCAGCATTGCTTCGTATCCGACTTCGAGCGCCCTGTCCATCTCAGCAGGAGTCGCACCAAATCCCGCCCTTCTGAGTAAATGTGCCATGAGTACAGCATCATGTTTAGATTCCACAGTAGTCATTTGTGATACTCCAAAAGATTAATTCAGATACTTAAACTCGTTTCGTCGCAGTATAGCAATAGAGGTGAGGTCGATAAAGGGGCTAATAAAAAATGTACCTACAATCAGATAAAAAGTATCATTTATTCTGTTAACTTCCCTTCCCTAAAGCTCTTTATGAAGTTCATGCAGAACTCGTCTTCACCCAAAAGCATGTTCTTTGCAATCTTCACTCTTTCTGAATTCATATCGAGTGACATCACCCTTTCTATTCGACTCTCAACAGGGTTCACAATACCCGAATTTGTTCCAGCCTCCATGGCGAGGCGTATAAAAGTGTCATTGATCAAACGCCTGGCTGGCAGGCCAAAAGAAACGTTACTTAATCCACCCGAAATTCTCACTTCATTACCAAATTCCTTTCTCATAAGTTGAACTGATGTAAGGTAATGATTACCGAAGGTCTGATCGACGGCTATTGGAAATAAAAGAGGATCAACGTGAATCCTTTCCTTAGCGATTTTTCTCGATTCACAGTGGCTTAACATCAGTTGGGCGTTGTCGACTCTCTCAAATTCATCTGAAGGCATGTTACTTGATCCCGCTGCTGTCACAATTACGTGAGTTTCGTGCTCTGCAACCAAATCGAGGACTTCCACTCTTTCAAAAGACGCAGAATTAACCAGAGGTGGCCCTTGTGGTTGGCCTCTAGCCGAATATTCTTCCAACCCCGCTTTCAGAATATCTGAACTTGATGAATCAATACTTGGAGGAACGCTCGCCACAGCGCTGTAGAATCCCACTAGCCACGTCATAGCTTGCTTTTGAACCTCTAATTCATAAGATAGCTCGTCGATGTTCAAGTCAAGAAAGTCGCTGCCACAACCTTCTTGACGTTTAATTTCTGCCAAAATGTAGTCCTCACCCTCTCTTTGGTCGTCAACAATCTCAGACATACCCTTTCTTACCGCCACCATGAAGTGTTTTACTCTGCCCTCTTGATAAACTTGGGTTTCCTTGAAGTGA
>ERZ651768.159-NODE-159-length-47538-cov-12.282674_pt1 | contig 47538 bp, 40 predicted proteins | sample MGYA00514754_ERZ651768 | MGnify/ENA metagenome assembly ERZ651768
TGTGAAATTACTTATTATAACAATGGTACTGTAAAACGGTACTGTGATTACTTTTCAAAGACGATCCAGGAATACAATATGGACGGATCGATGAAAGGAGGGAAGATTCCATTTTAATATAATTTTTTTCTTAATATTCTTATATATTTACCCAACACCACCTTATCCATAATTATTTAATATTTATCGAGAAAAAAATATTTTCTATGTAATTATAATCCAATAAATGGTTGTTAATTATACATATTAACTGGTACTTACAATTTAAACTGTTCTAATTTCAGTCTTATTCTTTCTAGAATTTTGTCTATTTAAAAAAACCTTAAAATGCACAAAGATAACAGCTATATCTTCTTCAAGAGATTATTAAAGATATTACTTTTTGTTCAGCTGCTCTTTGGTCAAAAAGAACACTTTATCTCAGGCCTTATATTAGATTCAAATTCTGATCCATTATACGGAGCAAATGTTATCTTAACAAATACATATCTTGGGTCGACTACAGATTCAACTGGTTACTATAAAATCGAAAATCTCGATCCTGGGAAGTATACAATAATGGTCAGTTATATAGGGTATAAATCTCAAGAACTTGTTTTGTATATATCCGAATTTGAATCTGGAGAAGATAGGGAAGTTGGACGCAGTTTTTCTGCCAAATTAGGACTCGATGATGTAGAAGATGATATTTCCGGTATTAGGAAATCTTCATTTCATGAGAATATAGATTTCAGTTTAGAGCCAGATGCTTTAGAAATTGAACAGGTGGTTGTTTCTGCAAGTAAAAAGAAAGAGAAAATAATCGATGCTCCGATCACAATTGCAGTTGTCTCAAATCAAAAGATTAGAAAATCAATCAGTAATGACCTAGGTGATGTGCTCAAAACTGTCCGGGGGGTAGAAGTCTACCAGGCTGGTATGGGTAGGACTGCTATTAATGTTCGAGGGTTTATGTCAGCATTTAACGGGAGATTTGTGTCCCTGGTTGATGGAGCGAATTATATGGAGCCAACCTTTTTTATTGCTTATGGTAACTCTACCCCATTTATCAGTGAAGATATTGATAGAGCTGAAGTGGTGTTTGGTCCTAGCTCTGCACTCTATGGCCCCAATGCACATAACGGTTTGCTGAATATAATTACAAAACATATAAAAGATTCTAACGGGGGTATAATTGCCTTTACCTCTGGTTCGAATCAACTGGCTGCACAACGATTCAGATTTGCAAAGACGATAGGAAATTATGGGTACAAAGTATCGGGGGAGGTGTCCAGCAACTATGATTGGAATTATCCCCGGGATTTTGGACAGGATTATGACATGAATGGTATTATCACAACTCAGGCGCAGCATGAAGATGCTATTTTATGGGATGAATCTGGAAATGTTCCAACTGCATGGAACGACCTTAATCAGGATGGAGTGTGGAATCACGCAGAACAAATGCTGGTCATGAAAACCAAATTTGAGAGACAGATGGTCAGACGAAGATCAAGTATGGCGTTTTATTATGAGCCCAAAAAAGGTCCGGAGTTATCAGGGGGAGCAGAGTATTACTTCAATCATTCTTATTTACCATTCGATGCTGGACTGAATTTTATTGACTACAGTACTTCTTCGGTTTGGTTGAAGGTCACTGCCGAAAAATATTATGCAAGAATACATTATCTGAACACTCAAGGCGAAAAATATTGGAATTCAGACGCTGTGTATTATACAATGCTCCGAGATGGAAGTGACATTTATGATGCAGTATCAAAAAGCATTAAACAAGATTTTTTAACAAATAATGTGCTCAGAGGAGATACCCAGTTCAATCACTATCTGTCTAGCACCAGTGATATTATAGCGGGAATTGATTTTTCATTGTATCGACCAGAGTCAAACAGATTATTTTTGAATGATAGGGGCCCTGATTCACGTCCATTTTGGTGGGCAAACCCTGACTCCGTCATTGGCGAGAATATAGAAATAAATGAAATAGGTGCCTATATCCAGTATTCTAGTGAGCTACCATATGATCTTAAACTTGTTACTGCGGCCAGAATAGATAAACACACTTATTTTGATTATAATTTTAGTCCTCGTTTAGCTCTACAATGGAATGGTCTAAAAGGTGGGAATATTCGTTTTACAATGAACAGGGCATTCCAAACACCTTCCATTTTCAATCTGCATTTGCTTCAGTATTACAACGCTAATCAAAGCAATGCATTCATTCCGCTTTATTATGATAGGATCTCTATGTCATGGAAGGTCATTAACTTTTTTGATCCTCAATATGTAGATAAGGTTAATGCGGGTCTTATCGATCTCAATACAGTGCATTGGTCACCCCTGAACACAGTGTTTATGGGTAATAAGGATGGATTTAAGATAAATGAGACCATTGAGATACCTCCCTTAAGACCGGAGATCGTTGATAGTTATGAAATCGGATTAAAAAAGCTTGTGAACAGTAGTACATTTATCGATTTCTCTGCATTTTATTCTACATACAAAAATTTCATAACACCTTTAAGAATGGTTCATAGTTTCTATCCAAATGATGAACCGTTCCAGAGTCAATGGGTTACGCACGAAGGCGATAAACATATTGACAATTATCTCGACCGAATTCAAGCAGTATACTCTTACACATCAACAGGTCTGACAAAAGTGTATGGTTTTGACCTTTTAGGGAAATATGCAATCGATGATATTGAAATATCTGCCAGTGTATCTTATTATGGTAATGTAGTGTTTGATGATAAGCATGATAATGCAATGCCATCTTTAGCAGAGTGGGAGCAACAAAATTTTGATAATGACACGCTCAATTACTTTTTGAATAATCTTGTAAAAGCGATCAGTCCAAAAGAGAACTCACTATCATTCAATGCTCCATCCACAAAAGGTTTTGTAGCGATCGATAAAAATAATTTATTTCTTAATGGACTATTTGCAAAGTTAAGTCTTACATATTCTTCAAAATTTGATTTTATCAGTGGATATCATGTTAATACTGATGACCTCGATCTGATAAGTTTGTCACCAAACCAGTTTTATAATAATACAGGCCCAATAGGGGGGAATCTCATAGTCAACTTGGCCATTTCTTATAGTTTTAAAGATTATATTATTAAGGTTGCATTGAACAATCTTACAGATAAAGATGGTCCAAGACTGGTGAGTACCCCACCGCTGAGAAGAAATTTTCAAACTGAATTTGTATATGAATTTTGATCATGAAAAATAAAATAATAATATTTATTTCCCTTAATATTTTTGGATGTGTCGATGATTATGACATAGATCCTTATGTCAATCAAGTATACGATGCCTATGGAAACCTTGGATTTGAAGAAGGCATGGATCATTGGTATGGAAGTGCAAATATGTTCTCAACTATTTCAATAGATGAGAACTCCTATGAAGGTCAAAACTCACTAAAGCTTTCCATTAATATTGATTCAACATCCAACAATGGATCGATTGTGGAAGTTTCAAAGTCCTTGGATGTTGTACCAGGAGATACAATTTCAGTTAGTTTTCAACTAAGTTGCAGTCATGAAGACCTTGGAGTAGATATAGACCTATTTGATATCAGCTCTTTCTATGGTTCATCCGGTGAGTTGATTCATGAGCAGCAAGATACCATAGATCAAATTTCAACTCAATGGCTTACTATAAATGTCGATTATCCTGTTCCTCAAGATGTCGTAAAACTTATTTTTGGAGTTAAGCTAGAGGCTTTGTCTGGTAGTCATGGAGATATATATATACTTGTCGATGATTTTTCTATTACTACAAAGTCATTGGCCAATCAAGTGCCATCAGCCTTTTCACTTGTCTCGCCTTCTGATAATTCTGTAGTGGGCACAGATGAACAGATCAACCTAAGTTGGAATCCATCTACGGATCAGGACGGTGATATATTGATCTATGATCTGCAGATATGGACGGATGCTGTCGTAGACAATTATCTTACCAATCATGATTTTGAAGAGATCGTGACCCATTGGCTCGGGGATGAGATACCCGCTGACTGGGATTATTGGCCATACTACTATCACAATGTTTTTTCCTATCCACAGATTGGTGATAGTATTTATAACCAAAATTATGTCTACAGCGGTGAATACTCAATGTGGGTAACGGGTGATTATACAGGACAATCTAACAAGACCATACTCTATCAGGGCTTTAATACGGATTATATACCATCAGGTACCAGAGTTACATTTAGTGGATACATGCTCAATCCATCCACAGACCCAATACAGAATATTAATCAGGCATATATAAGTATTGACCAGTTTGCAACATCTGGTTCTATTGGCAATACTCCTTCTTGGATAATAAATCACACATCAGAAAGTATAACCAGTAGCCATGAAGTTGATGATTGGTATTACTTTGAGGTCTCTTCCGTAACAGAGGAAAATACCAGATTTTTACAGATGCGTATCAATTATGAACAATTCAATGATGATTCAGGAACTGTTTTCATAGATAATCTAATGATTACAACCTCAAATACTCACCTCATATTACATGATGTAACAGATATTGATACGACAAGTGTCTCAATTAATAGAACAGTATTTACAGATCCATATGATTTTTCTGAAAGAGAATCCTTGACGTATTATTGGAATGTGATTGCAAAGGATTATTTTTCATCGGTTCCATCTGATAATGGGCCTTTCCGAATAAGCTTAAGTCAATGAATGGGGGCTAATAATGAATAAAAAAGTGATATTATTGTTAATATATTGCTCTATGTGTATTGCAATTGCGGATCAGATCAACTTTAGTCACGATGGCTGGGGGCGTGAGGCATACCTTTACAAGCCCTCATGCATACCTGATGACCCTGGTGAAGATTTTGAACCGTTACCATTGGTGTTTATGATACATGGACTAGGGGGAGAGGGAGAAGATAATTATTCTTTTAGTGCCCTAGCTGAGGATAGTTGTTTTATGGTGGTTTTTCCATCAGGTATTTACAATACCTGGAACGCAGGACCAGGTATGCCATTTTCACATGACATAGATGATAATAGTTACTTTGATGCACTAATAGATTATATCTATAATAATTATCCATTGGACACGAACAGGGTTTACTTGACAGGGCACTCCATGGGCGGATTCATGGCATCCCATATGAATTGTACAAGTACTAGTTTTACTGCTTATGGTGGTTCAGGAGGAAGTATTTATGATGGATATGCAGTTGGAAATGAATATGAAGAATTATGTGATATAGGATCAGGCACTTATCCCAATCCAATGATCATATCACATGGTACAGGCGATAATGTGGTTCCTTATGAGTGGGCAATCTTCAACTTGTATCATTTTCAATTGTTGAACCGATGTCATGGTGTCGTACCGTGGCCATATGAATACCCGTGGCCTGGTTTACAGGATATAGGTGATTATTGGAATGATCCTGAAGATGACTTTGACGATATCCTCAACAGTGTATTAAGTACGGCTGATACCCTTGAGCATACTGGTATAATTGAAAGATATCAATGGTCAAAAGGTTGCCTAGGTGGACAATCGGCTTTAGAAGCTATAGTGCTTCCAGATGAGGCGCATGCTTGGCACCAGACCTGGAATAGTGCGATAAATACCCCGCTAGAGCATTGGAATTTTCTCAGGCAGTTCTCTAAGGATGAAATGGGACCAATACTTGATTCACTTGTGTTACCAGCCAGTGAGACATTGGACAATGACTACTATGTCAGTGGTGAGACCACGCCCATCAGCATTCTTGCTATCGACAACTATTCGGTTGCATCTATAACCATATCCTTTTCTGGCTTCATTAATATAGATGGCTTTGATCTTACGATGTCATTTGACACGGATGATAGGCTTTTGGACCTTGAGACAGGTGTTGTTCTTGATCCAAACATATTTACGGATTTTTATGAGACGGTGCAGGTCAGTATCGTGGACCATGATGGGAATGAAAAGGTCTATGACCTAGAAACATTGCAGGAACTTGGTCTATATCAGCAGATGGCTGTGGTCAACAACATAAACACATCGACTGATGAGGACATGATGGGTCCAGAGACCTTTGCTCTTCACCAGAATTACCCTAATCCATTCAATCCTGAGACAAACATTAGCTATGACCTCCCAGAAGATGGGTTTGTCTCCATTGCTATATATGACATGAGAGGAGGCTTGGTCAAGACCTTGGTCAATGATGTTCAAACAAGTGGATATAGAGCCATAAAGTGGGATGGGACCAATCACCATGGTCAGAAGGTTAGTGCTGGTCTATATATGTATCAACTCAAGACAAATGATATAGTTCAGACAAAGAAGATGGCGTTCTTGAAATAACAAAAAAAGGTGTGGTCACATGAGAAAAACAATATTTTCATTTATCTTGTCATTTACAACTGTTCTGGCGGATGAGATTGACTTCACTTATGACGGTTGGGATAGGGAGTGTTACCTTTACAAACCTTCATGTATTCCCGATGACCCATCTGAGGATTTTGAGCCAGTGCCTTTGGTAATGATGTTTCATGGACTTGGTGGCGAAGGCGAGGATAATTATGATTTTACTTCACTGGCTGAGGATAGTTGTTTCATGGTTGCTTTTCCCTCAGGGATGTATAACACATGGAATGCTGGGCCTGAGGCACCATATGGTCACGAGATAGATGACAATAGTTATGTAGAGGCGTTGATAGATACCATCTATAATTATTATCCGTTAGATACAAATAGGATATATGGAACTGGTCATTCTTATGGCGCTGGTTTTACGAATCATCTTGCCTGTACCAGTACTGAATTCACTGCTCTGGGAGCTGCAGCAGGTTGGTTGTGGACTGCATACGAGCATTGGGGTGAGGGGCTTGATCCCGATATAGCAGAAGAGTATAATTATTTGTGTGATCCCATGACCATAGGTTATACCATACCTATGATTCATTTCCATGGTAGATCTGATAATGGTACTTTTATAGAGTGGGGTGAAATGTCTGCAGTTCAAGGGGCTTTGAGAAATGGATGTGATGATGCACTTTCTGTTGATTTGCCTGGATCTAATTGGCCAGAAGATAATAATTCGACTTGGCCATCGGATTGGACAGCGCTTATGGCAGAGTATTTTGCCACTGCAGATACCTTAGAATACAATGATTCAATTCATATGTTTCAATGGTCTAATGGATGTCATGTGGAGCCAAATATTGTAGCTATTATCATGCCAAACCACCAGCATGCTTGGCCTTTACTTTCAAACAGTCCTATTGATGGTCTTCTAGAACACTGGAATTTCTTCAGGCAATTTTCCAAGGATGAGATGGGACCAGCGCTTGACTCTCTTGAGATCAACAATAGTGGGTCAGTGGTGATATTAGATGATGATTATTATGTCAATGGCGAGACCACACCCATCAGCATTCTTGCCATCGACAACTATTCGGTTGCATCTATGACCATTTCTTTCTCTGGCTTCATCAATATCGAAGGTTTTGACCTTACAATCAGCTTCAATACTGATCATTCATTGCTGAATCTTGATACTGCCGTTGTCCTGAGTCCTGAGATCTCCACGGATAATTATGAGACGGTCCAGATCAGTCTGGTAGATCATGATGGTAATGAGAAGGTATACGAATTAGAAGAACTTCAGGACCTGGGTCTGTATCAGCAAATGGCGATCATGAATAATATCACCACTTCCACTGATGATGGATCATTAGGCCCTGAATCTTATACACTGCATCAAAACTATCCAAACCCGTTTAATCCAGTTACGACTATATCGTATGATATACCAGAAGATGCACTGGTGAATGTCACCATTTATAATATGGGAGGAGAAGTTGTTAAAACCCTCATCAACCAGACCCAAACTTCTGGATACAAATCAATCCAATGGAATGCGACTAACACTGTGGGGCAGGCAGTGAGTGCGGGATTATATCTTTATAGGATCCATGCTGGTGATTTTATTATGTCAAAGAAAATGGTATTGCTGAAATAATATAATTTATAAAGGAGTAAAATGTCATGAAGGAATATAAATATTTAGCTGTTTTTTATCTATTTACAACTCTATTGTACTCGGATGAAATTGATTTTACCCATGATGGCTGGGACAGAGAGTGCTATCTTTATAAACCGTCATGTATACCTGATGATGTTTCTGATGATTTTGAGCCAGTGCCACTTGTGTTGATGTTCCACGGCTTGGGAGGTGAAGGAGTAGATAATTATGGTTTTAGTCTTGTTGCGGAAGACAGTTGTTTTGTTGTTGCGTTTCCATCGGGGATGTATAACACATGGAATTGTGGGCCTGAGACACCATATGGTCACGAGATAGATGACAATAGTTATGTAGATGCCTTGATCGATACGATCTATAATAATTACCCAATAGATACCAACAGGATCTATGGTACAGGACACTCAATGGGCGGTGGTTTTACTAATCACCTGGCATGTACCAGCACCCGGTTTACAGCATTGGGGTCTTCAGGCGGATGGTTGAATCCTTTTTATTTGGATGATTTCCCTTCCTATTTTATTTCCAGGGGGTATACCGTACCCATAATTCATTCACATGGTATAATTGATGAGACAGTACCTGTTCAGTGGGGACAAATCGCTGCTGCTTTTACAGCAGGAATACATACGTGCAATAACATTTTGGAAGTTTTAGCTTCACAAGGTGGAGACTGGGAGGACCTATCTGAATCATCCGACCCTGAAGACTATGATTATTTGATTGATGAATTACTTACAACTGCTGATACAATTGAATTTACTGGTGAAATTAATAGGTACCAGTGGTCTTATGGCTGTAATTCGGAACCAAGTGTGGATTTACTTTTGCTACCCAATCAACAACATGCTTGGCACCAGACCTGGAACAGTCCAATAAGCACACCGATTGAGCACTGGAATTTTATGAGTCAATTTTCAAAAGATGAGATTGGACCAACGCTTGAATCCATTGTGCTCGGTAACGGTGAAGTAGTGACATTAGATAATGAGTACTATATCGACGGTGATGCCACACCTGTCAGTCTATTGGCCGTAGATAACTATTCAGTAGCTGCGATGACCATCTCCTTCTCTGGCTTCATCAATATCGAAGGTTTTGACCTTACAATCAGCTTCAATACTGATCATTCATTGCTGAATCTTGATACTGCCGTTGTCCTGAGTCCTGAGATCTCCACGGATAATTATGAGACGGTCCAGATCAGTCTGGTAGATCATGATGGTAATGAGAAGGTATACGAATTAGAAGAACTTCAGGACCTGGGTCTGTATCAGCAAATGGCGATCATGAATAATATCACCACTTCCACTGATGATGGATCATTAGGCCCTGAATCTTATACACTGCATCAAAACTATCCAAACCCGTTTAATCCAGTTACGACTATATCGTATGATATACCAGAAGATGCACTGGTGAATGTCACCATTTATAATATGGGAGGAGAAGTTGTTAAAACCCTCATCAACCAGGTCCAAACTTCTGGATACAAATCAATCCAATGGAACGCGACTAACACTGTGGGGCAGGCGGTGAGTGCGGGATTATATCTTTACAGGATCCATGCTGGTGATTTTATTATGTCAAAGAAAATGGTATTGCTGAAATAATTACATTACGATCTATCATCCAGAATTTTTATAGTCTATAATGATTTAGACGATATTTTGCGTTCACTAGTATTAATCTTACTTTTTTCTTTACCATCAGGTCAAAATTATAGTCCCGATTCCTATACTAAAATTCAAGAAAACTATATAAACCAGATTAGAAAAATAGAACAACAAAATTCTATTGAAGATCTTTCCAATGATATAAATCAATCCCGAGAACAATTTGTAATAAACTCGGGAGATACAGTTCGAACATTTGATGCATTTTTCCCATCTGGTGATAGTCTTGGATCAATGCCAATGGTCATCATTATGCATGGATTAGGTGGAAGCGCAACCGATATGCAGGGTCTTAATGGCTATTTCCTTCCTCTTGGCATGGTACCGGTTTATCCGCAGGCTCTTTATTATGAAAATTTGCCCACTGTTGGTTCCACAACAATATTTAATTATGGTACATGGCCGGAATTGTATGATGATGTGGCTTTTGTTAGCGATATTATTGATTATATGGTTGAAAATTATGACATTGACGGGGATAGGATATACGCTACAGGTATGTCAAATGGCGGCTTTATGACATATCGTTTAGCGTGTGACCTTGCAGATAAAATAACAGCATTTGCTTCTGTAACTGGCAATATGTATGTTCAACTTGATGGCATTGATTGCTTGGACCAGGGCAGAGAAGTTCCAATTTTACATATACATGGCACCTATGATACTGTTGTACCCTACTATATTGGTGGGTTTAGTATTTTTGGTAATGATATCCCGGGAGATGAGACCTTAACCATTACAGAGAGCATTGATTTTTGGAGTGATTATAACAATCTTACAGTAGAGACAATAGATACACTTATGACTGGAGGCGGATATTTTGATTGGTATGGGAATTGGATAGAAACTAGTTCAACTAAGTATACCTATAGCAGCGAAACTTCAAACGTACAATTTGTTCATATTCAAGCTGAAGGTGGTGGCCATATATGGTTCATGGAGATGTATGGATGGGGATTTGATTCCCATGTCGAAGCTTATGAATTTTTTATGCAGTACGAATTATCGGATTTTATAGATGATCATATAAATGGAGATATTAATTCAGATGGGGTTATTGATTGGGACGATATCATAATGATGATCCAAATTATTTTAAATCAAATACCATCTGAAGATATTATTGAATTAGCTGATTATAATCATGATGGGTTCTTAAATATATTTGATGTGATTCAAATGTCAGATTTTGTAACAGGACAATAATATTATTAAAAGATAGAAATAATTTTACCCAAGCTTTAAAATATATAACTTCCAGTTTAATCTTAATAAATATCATCTGCACAGTTTCCTGCCTGACTAGGGACAAGGTTTTTTGTTTTTATCAGGTTCATTAGATTATAACAGGATATAACAACATTAATCATTTAATCTATTCAAAAGGCGAAAGAGAATGAACTACAGACGGCTTGGAAAAACAGGATTAAAGGTGAGCGAACTTTCCTACGGGTCCTGGGTAACCTTTTCCTTTCAATTGCGGGTGGAAGATGCAACTGAGATGATGAAACTGGCCTATGATCATGGGATCAATTTCTTTGATAATGCGGAAGCATATGCATCCGGAAGATCTGAGATCATAATGGGCGATGCCATCCGGAATCTGGGCTGGAGCCGGGACACCTACGTTGTTTCCAGTAAAGTCTTTTTCGGCGGGGATAAGCCTACCCAGCAGGGCTTGAGCCACAAGCATATTATCGATGCCTGTCACGGAGCCTTAAAAAGGCTCCAGGTGGATTACCTGGATCTTTATTTCTGTCACCGGCCGGATCCTGAGACGCCATTAGAAGAAACGGTCCGAGCCATGCATACTTTAGTGATGCAGGGTAAGATTTGTTACTGGGGTACATCCGAGTGGTCTGCTTCAGAAATTGAAGAAGCATTCAGGATATCCAGAGACCTTGGCCTGACACCGCCATCCATGGAACAGCCTGAGTATAATATGTTTGCCCGGGAAAAAATGGAAAATGAGTATCTTCATCTGTTTGAACAGGAACAGCTGGGTACCACAACCTGGAGCCCGCTTTCTTCTGGGCTATTAACAGGAAAATATATGGATGGTATGCCTTCCGGGACGCGGACCAGCCTGGAAAATTATAAATTTATTAAGGATCAGTTTAAATCGGATGATTATGTACCAAGACATGAAAAAGTAAAAGACCTCCATCAATTGGCTGAAGATCTGGGCCTGCCTCTGGTTAACCTGGCATTGTGCTGGTGCCTTAAAAATCAAAATGTAAGTACATTAATCCTGGGTGCATCAAAAGCCGAACAGTTAAAACAGAATCTGGACAGCATAAACCATATGGAACGTCTTGATGAATCTTCCATGGAACGGATTGAAACTATTCTAAATAATAAACCTTAATTCGAACCTGGATTTTTGCGATTTGAACTGCAGGGGGATCAATGCAGCTGATAGAAGAACATCATATCAATATGAATAAGAACCTAAATCTGACGGTTATAGTGAGTATAGTTTGGTTCCCAGGCATGATTTGAATGGATCAGATGAAGATCCGCTATAAAAATTACATTATTGTAGGTAGCCTATGCCTGGTGCAGGTCTCGGTGTCTCAGGATCATTGGGAAACAGCCGTATATGCTGGTGATAACTGGTCCTATATTGTTCCGGAAACCGAGCTGCCTACTGACTGGAATTCACTGGGCTTTGATGACACATCATGGCTGACTGGGCCGGGAGGATTTGGTTATGGCGATGATGACGATGGTACGGAGATTGCTCCAGCCATTTCTGTGTATCTCCGCAGGATTTTTAATGTTTCGGACGCTGGTGAATTGATTCGTGCAATCGTTCATGCCGATTATGACGATGGTTTTGTAGCCTATATTAACGGTACCGAGATCGGTCGTTCTGAAAATCTAGGAGACCCTGGGATATTTGTTCCATATGATGGAACCGCCAGTAATAATCATGAAGCACAACTTTACTGGGGCAGTTATCCTGATGCCTATATGCTGGATTCCCTTGATCTGGCTTCGCTTTTACTTCCTGGTGATAATTGTTTAGCTGTTCAGGTGCATAATGTAGGTCTCAGCTCTTCAGACATGTCCAGCAATTTCTTCCTGACTTTTGGCATCGCCGATGGGTCCACTTATTATGGGTCACCGCCAGACTGGTTCCAGGCGCCCTTTTCTTTTTCACAATCAAATCTTCCTATTGTGATCATAGATACATTTGGCGAAGAAATTGTTAATGACCCCAGGATTACCGCCCACATGGGTATTATCAACAATGAAACAGGTATAAACCAAATCGATGATCCATTCAATGGTTACGATGGCCTGATCAGTATTGAGATCCGGGGCTCATCATCGCAAAGTTTTCCTAAAAAACAATATGCTCTGGAAACCCAGGACAGTGAGGGTGAAAATCTGAATGTACCTGTTCTGGGCATGCCGGAAGAAAACGACTGGATCCTGCATGCTCCATACAGTGACAAATCACTATTACGCAATTATCTGTCCTATGAACTTGCCCGCGATATGGGCAGGTACGCCAGTCGTACCCGGTTTTGCGAATTAGTGATCAATGGGGATTATAAAGGTTTATATATTTTTATGGAAAAGGTCAAACGGGATAATAACCGGGTGGATATATCCCAGTTAGGACCAGATGAGATCACAGGGGATGATCTCACCGGTGGATATATCGTAAAGATTGATAAATGGGATGGAGAAACCAATGATGGCTGGTATTCAGAATCTCCGCTTGGGGGTTTTGATGGTGTGTGGTACCAGTACCACTACCCCAAGCCTGATGATATTGTTGAAGAACAGCGGGATTATATCATGGATTATATCACTGATTTTGAAACACTCATGGCTAGTGAATCCTATGATGATCCTGGAGCAGGGTATTATGAGCAGGTGAACCTGGAGTCTTTTATTGATGTATCTCTCATGAGCGAAATCTCTAAGAATGTAGATGCGTACCGTCTAAGTGCCTATATGTATAAGGATAAGGACAGCGAAGATGGCCGGCTAACAATGGGACCCATCTGGGACTATAATCTCGCATTTGGCAACGCCGATTATTATGACGGCTGGAACCCGGAAGGATGGCAGATGGATGTTGAATTAGGTAATGATGGTTTCAAGATCCCATTCTGGTGGTACAGGATATGGGATGATACAACATATGTAACAGCATTTAACCAGCGTTGGCACGTTCTTCGACAGTCCATTTTTTCTGAAGATAACATCATAAACCTGATCGACTCAGCTACTACCCTAATTGATGATGCTCAGGCCCGTAATTTTCAGCGCTGGCCCGTACTGGATGAATATGTTTGGCCCAACGCCTATGTGGGCGGGTCTTATGCAAATGAAATAGAGTACTTAAAAAACTGGATCCATGTTAGACTGGAGTGGATGGATGAACAGACCTTCATGAAATCCATTCCACCGTTGCTGGTTTTGGATTATCATTTGAATGATGCTTTTCCTAATCCATTTAACCCTGTAACAACAATTGGTTTTACAGTTCCAAGAACCGAACTGGTCAGGGTTAATATTTATGATGCTATGGGACGGCAGGTTGAAAACCTGCTCCATGACGTGATCAATCCCGGGCAGTATACAATGACCTGGAATGGCAGCCATCGATCCAGCGGTATTTATTTCGTACAGCTAATGGGTGGGGAATACAGCCAGGTAAGAAAAATTATGCTTGTAAAATGAACTTTAATAGCTTGATCATCTGTTATTGGATATGAATAGTCTTGAATTCTATCTTTCAGGGATAAAAAATAGTTTTAATGAATGAAAAGTCAATTTTTAGTTACCTTCTTATGCCTATTGAACACGATATCAATGCACGCACATCCAAATAATACAAGACCTGCTGGATATGATTCTCTGGTTGAACTTTTTAATGAATGGCGGAATTTCGAAAACCCACCATTACTCAATGGAGCACCGGATTATACTGCAGTGCGTTTTAATAAAGACCACCAGGATTTTAAAGATCTTCAGGAGCGTCTAACCCAAATCCCAATAGATAACTGGCCCGTTCCATATCAGGTGGACTGGCACATTATTCAGGCGGAAATGAATGGCTACGACTTTAATTACCGGGTGCTGCAACCCTGGGCACGTGATCCGGCATACTACCAGATTGTCTGGATGGAACAGAGCGATGTACCGGCACATGAAGGGCCTACAAATCATGGCACCCTGGAATTCTGGACCTATACGTTCCCACTGAGTTCAGATGAAGAGCAACAGCTAATAAAAGAATTGAGAATGATTCCACCGTTTTTGGAACAGGCTAGGGGTAACCTGTCAGGTAATGCCAGGGATCTCTGGGTTGCGGGGATTGAGAATTTTAAGGATCAGGATCGAGACCTGGATCAGATCAGGAAAAAAATTGAAGGGTACGGCGTTGATCTTTTAACTGCTGTAGAAGATGCTCAGGATGCCACCGAGGATTTTATCACCTGGCTGGAAGAAGAGGCTCCGAATAAGAACGGCCCCTCGGGAATCGGGAAAGAAAATTATACATGGTATCAGCAGAATGTTCATTTATTACCCTTGACCTGGGAAGAAGAGGTCGCCCTTCTTCAAAGGGAACTGGACCGGGCCTGGAGTTCTCTGAAACTGGAAGAACAGCGTAACATGGACCTGCCGCCCTTGGTTGCCGCTAATACACCGGAACAATTTGCTGAACTTACTGAGCACGGTGTACAGCGCCTGATGACCTTTCTAAAAGAAAAAGAGATTATGCTTATCAAACCCAATATGGAACCTGCTTTGAGGGAACATATGGGAGAATTTGTTCCAGAAGACCAGCGCAATTTCTTTTATATCGGCATGCACTATGATCCTCTCCCTCTATATTCACATTTTTATCACTGGTTCGACCTGGCCCAGGTACGGGATGAACCCCACGAAAGTCCCATCCGACGTGGACCCCTGCTATACAATATTTTTGATTCTAAAAATGAGGGTATTGCCACCGGAGTGGAAGAAATGTTCATGCATGCGGGGTTGTATGAGGACAGTCCCCGCTCCAGGGAAATTGTCTGGATCATGATCGCCCAGCGGGCAGCCCGTGGATTGGGATCTTTATATGCCCATGCCAATGAAATGACCATGGCAGAAGCGGGACAGGTTCACGTACGATGGACCCCAAGGGGCTGGATGAAACGGGAGCCCCATCTTTTGCAGTTTGAACAGCACTTATATCTGCGGCAGCCCGGCTACGGCACCTGCTACATCACGGGTAAATATTTTATCGAACGACTGATGACCGAATGGTCCGAGATATTGGAAGAAAATGGGAAACCTTTCATTATGAAAGACTTTATGGAAGCATTCAATAATGCAGGGAACATTCCTGTTGAACTTGTTCGATGGGATATGACAGGTAATAGACCAGACCTGACTAGGTAAATATGAAAAAAAGGGTTATCCCGTTTTTTACCTTTTTCTGTTTCATTCTCAATGTTTACCCGGATCAGCATGGTAAAAAACTCACAATAGAGTGGATACACAGTGAGGAGGCCCAGTCCATCGCTGCAGTACCCAGATACCAATGGCTTGAGAATAATACAGCCATTCTCTATGATGTTCGCCAGCCTAAAAAAGAACGCACCTTTCTAGGGTTTGATCCTGAAAATCCCCGTGAATTAAAGCCAATGGTAAACCTAAGTAAGGTAAGGTCCAGCCTGAAGGAACTCGTCCATGATACATTAACGGTACTGGACTGGCCCCGGGCCTTTGATGAAAAGGGTGAGAAGGCATTATACATCTATGAAAAAGATATTTTTATCCTGGATCTGAAAACATCAGTTTTTGAAAAGATCACAGATACGGATGAAGAAGAAAAATCACCCCGCTTTTCTCCTGATGGTTCAAAGATTGCCTTTGTAAGAGACAATGATCTCTATTTTATTGATCTGGATCGAAACCGGGAAAAGCGATTGACCCGGGATGGATCTGAAACCATTTTAAACGGTACAGTGTCCTGGGTGTACTGGGAAGAGATCTTTGGACGACAGGATATTGGCTACTGGTGGTCCCAGGATTCAAAAGCGCTCGTATTCCTGCGAACGGATGAATCTCCAGTAACGAAGATGCATTATGTGGATTATAAACCGATTGAACCCCGCCTGATCACCCAGCGTTATCCTAAAGCAGGCACGGACAACCCTATTGTAAAAGTCGGTGTCATTGATATTGCATTTCCACGGGTGAAATGGGTAAACCTGGAACCCTACGAATATATTTGCCGGGTAAAGTGGCATCCGGATCATACCCGGTTTACGGTGCAGACCATGAACCGGGCCCAGACAGAATTGAATCTCTATTTTATTGATCGCAGAACAGGAAAAAACCTGGGTCAGGTACTAAGAGAAACAGATGAAGCCTGGGTCAATATCAACGATGATTTCTATTTTTTGGAAACAGGTGAATTTATCTGGCAATCTGAACGAGATGGATATGCCCATTTATATCGTTTCAGGGAAGACGGTGGCTTGGTAAACCAGGTTACACGGGGACCCTGGGCTTTGCGTTCATCCGGGGGACCGTTCTGGCTCCGGCAATCCGTGGTGAACATCGATGAAGACCGGGATCTGATCTATTTCACTGCTCTGGAAAAATCATCGATTGAACGCCAGCTATACCGAACCCGGTTTGATGGTACGGGGCTGGATCGTATTTCAGTGGAAGATGGGGTGCATAGGACTGGATTCAGTCCCAATGGTGAATATTATCTGGATACCTATTCCAACAGCAGTACCCTTCCTGGGCTGACACTCCACAAACGAGATGGAACACAGGTACATACCATAGCAGAACCACGACCGGAACTGCTTCAGGGTTTGAACCTGCAGACCCCAGAACTGTTCACTATTCCAGCTGCAGACGGGTTCCCCATGCCCGCACAAATTCTTAAGCCAAAAGATTTTGATCCGAATAAACCATATCCGCTCATTTTTCATGTCTATGGCGGTCCATCAGCACCAACGGTATTTAACCGGTGGCAGGGATCATCTCTTTTTTACGATAACCTGCTACTGGAAAGAGGTTTCCTGGTGGTGAAATTTGACCACCGCAGTGCCACTGCCATCAGTAAAAAACTGGAAAATCGCCTTAGGTTCATGATGTCCGGACCCAGGGAAATAGAAGATATAGTGGACGGGATCCGCTGGCTGAAATCACAGAGTTATGTAGACCCGGATCGGGTAGGCATCTGGGGCTGGAGCGGCGGCGGGAGCTTTACCTTGAATGCTATGACCAATACAACTGAGTTCAAGGCTGGCATTTCCGGTGCTCCGGTTACTGATTGGCACTATTACGATACTAAATGGGGAGAATTTGCCATGAAGCGGCCCCAGGATAACCCTGATGGATACGATAAGACATCCTTTGTCAAAAGTGCAAAAAATCTTCATGGACGGCTGCTTCTGATCCATGGTACCTATGATGACAATGTCCATCCCCAGAATTCCTGGCATTTCATTGATGAATTGATCAAGGAAAATATCATGTTCGATATGATGTTCTATCCCATGCGAAAACACGGCTTTGAGGATAAACCTGCCCGGATTCACCGACAGACGAAAATGATCGAGTTCTGGGACAATAATCTATGATGGTTATATAGCAATATTTTGTTCATTCCATCTTCCACGATCCTGCCATGAAATCAATGCCCCTGCTGGTTTTTATTCATGCAGTACTTATAGGTCAATGGGAAACTATTAATCAGCCTGATATGGGTACTGTAAGTAGAATCATATCCGGCGGTAATGGACTGATTGCAGCAACGAACCAGGCTCAGGTTTACCAATCAATTGACGAGGGAAACAGTTGGCAGCTCCTGGGAGATACGCTTCCAACCCAGCCCTACGGTGTCGATCTTTTATTTGAGAAGGATAATGCTGTCTTTTTTACCCAGAACATTGGCGAAGGTCCTTACAATTTTCGGTGCATTGCAGGGTTTGCAGGCTGGATGTGGCAGGAATTGCCACACCAATCATCGGCCTTGATCAGCATGGTGGCCAATGATTCCCTGATCTTTACTTTGTTAAACGGGATTTCTATTTCTTCAGATCTGGGGGAGAGTTGGACAGCTATACCAGACCCGCCCTTGACCGGCTACATAAAATTGCTTTTTGCCACAAATAATTTTCTTTATGTCAGCCATGGCTGCCAGGTGTATCGGACTTCTGATCTGGGCGAAACCTGGGAAGATATTACGGGAATACTTGATGAAGAAGGATATGAAGCGCCATACAGTTGCAGCAGCGTCATGTCACTGGCTCCCCATGGTAACCAGCTTATGATCAGCATGTACTGGGGAGGAGGTGTAGGAAAACTCTTTGTCTCCGATGATCAAGGATCGAACTGGACCGTATTGAATACTTTTCCTGTGGATAACCATGTATATACCATGCTCTCCAAGAATTATGTCCTCTATGCAGGAACAGCTTCCAGCAATTCCGGATTGTTTTACACGGGCGACCTAGTTTACTGGACTGATTTCAGCGATGGGCTCGAATCCTACGATCTTTCCACCATGCAGCTGGCGGCAACAGAAGAATACCTGTTTAAGACCGGATCTACGATCAACAGCCACAGAATTCCACTGGTGGATTTATATGACTGGGATTTTAGCCTGGAGAATCTGGAATTCATGGATGCCAGTGGTGACGGGTTCTGGGAACCAGGTGAAACCCTGGATATTGCCATGGAACTTTGTAATAATGGTGCAGAAGGTTTTGGGTATTATCCCGGTTCTGCTTTAGAAGCGGATTCAAATCTGGTTACAATACAATTTCCCAATTACTGGTTTTATGTAATGGATGCTGGACAATGTCTACCAGTATCCTTTTCTGTATTGGCTGATTCAACTGTTTTAGAAGGAACTAGTGTTGATTTCATAGCCTATCCCACAAGCTTGGGCTGTGATGATATGCCTCAATATTGTATTGAAGGGGATACCCTTAACTTTTCCATTGAGATTTCATCACCGACCGGTGTTGCGGGTGAATCAGAACCAATATCAAATACATTTACACTGTACCCTAATTTTCCAAATCCGTTTAATCCCAGCACGACACTTCAGTTTTCAATCCCTGAAAGAAGCCATGTCACTTTGAAAATATATGATGTGATGGGCAGAGATGTATTTACTCTAGTGGACCGAAAGCTCTCATCTGGAACACATTCGTCTCAATGGGATGGATCGAATCATCCTAGCGGTATCTATTTTTTACAATTGGAAAGCCTGGGCCAAACTCATAGACAGAAGATCATTCTAATGAAATGAAATATAGCTTTTATTGTACCTAAGAGTATTTTTTTATAAACAGAATGTTGATTCTGAATCCGATAACACTTATTCTTAACATTCATTCTTTTCTAACATTTTATCAATTGGAATTTTAAATGGCAGACCAAACACATAAACTTACTTCTTCCATTATCGTTAATAACCCTCAGCTTTATGGTCTCGTTACACTTAGGGTTCTTATTGGCTGGCATATATTGTACGAGGGCGTCTCAAAACTCTTCAACCCTTACTGGTCTTCTGCAGCCTATCTTTTGGATTCAAAATGGATCTTTTCCTGGCTGGCTAAAACGATCGTTTCTAACCCGACACTTTTAACAATCTCAGATTACGTGAATATGTGGGGACTTACCCTGGTTGGTCTGTGTTTATTGCTGGGTGTGTTCAGCCGTCAGGCTGCCTTGTCAGGGATGATTTTTATATTGTTATATTATTTATTTGCACCGCCTTTTTTGGGTCTGGAATATTCCAGGCCTGGGGAAGGGAGCTATATTATTGTGAATAAGAACCTGATCGAAGCCTGTGCCTTGTTTGTATTGTATCATTTTCCAACGAGTCATTTGATTGGACTGGATCGTATCCTATCCAAATCAGAAACAAATTAAAGGAAGTAAATCATGAGTGAAAATTCAAATAAAAAAACAGATCTTAAACGCCGGGAATTTTTAAAGGGTCTAGCCACCGTTCCTGTTTTTGGTCTTTTTCTTGCCAATCTTTGGCAAAAATTGCGTAGGGATGACCTCAAACGAAAAAATCTTCTAACAGACCTGGTTCAGGAAAAGAAAGCACCGGCAGTCATCAGTGGGTTATCTAACAGCAGACATTTGAATTTGGGAATTATTGGCTATGGTGGGCGCGGCAGCCACCTGGTCCGCGGTGCCGGGTTTGCGACCAAAGGCTGGACCGATGGTGCTTATAAGCGTTCCAAGGAAAATAAATTAGATAAAGCTTTCCCAACATTCATGAGTCAGGAAGACCTGAACTGCTCACTGGTGGGCGTGTGTGATCTGTTTGATGTGAATGCTGATCTGGGCTTGGATGCATCTCAAAATGATGTACGGCCCGGGGGGAAACAGAAAGCTTCAGCTACCCGGTATAACCATTACACTGAATTACTGGCACAGGATGATATTGATGCGGTCATTGTAGCCACACCCGATCACTGGCATTCCCGGATCACGATCGATGCCGCCAAGGCAGGGAAGCATGTGTACTGCGAAAAGGGGTTAACACGCACCTTCCAGCAAGCTCTGGATGTGTACGATACCATTAAAGAAACGGGTATGGTTTTGCAACTGGGGCACCAAAACAGGCAGGTAGAGGCCAATGATAAAGCAAAACAGATCATTGATCAGGGGTTGCTTGGCCCGATTAATCTTGTCGAGTTAACCACTAACCGAAATTCGCCCTGGGGTGCCTGGGTATGGACGATCCATGAAGACGGAAATAATAAAACCATTGACTGGGATATGTTCCAGGAACCATCACCCAACAAAATTCCCTTTGGAGAAGAAGCACTGAAACGATTTTTTCGCTGGCGCTGCTGGTATGATTATGGAACAGGTTTATCGGGTGACCTCTTTTCTCATGACTATGATGCATTGAACCAGATCCTGGGAATGGGAATCCCAAGGTATGCGTCTTCATCCGGTGGAATTTATTTCTACAAAGATGGCCGGGATGTTCCTGATGTCTGGCATGTAACACTTGAATATCCAGACAGAGATATGACCGTACTCTACAGTGCTACCTTGTCCAGTAATAATTCCCGGGGTAACCGGATTATGGGGCACGATGCAACCATGATGATGGGGGGTCAGTCTAATGTAGGTAGTGTAGGTGGTTTCATTGTTACGGCAGACTCAGCGTCTACCCAATATAGAGAACGGCTGGAAAAAGGGGTTATCAATTCTAAGTATCCCATCTTTAGTTATTCTCCCGGTTCAAAACAGATCGATGGTGTTACATCCGCTACATCCCAGTATTTTGCGAATAAAGGACTCCTGTATACCTATCGAGAAGGAAAACGTGTAGATCCCACTCATCTGCATATTAAGGATTGGCTCGATGCGATCCGCAGCGGCACCCAGCCCAAGTGCAATGTAGATATAGCTTTCCAGGAAGCGGTTACCTGTGCCATGGCCACAGAGTCCTATCTGACAGGTCGCAGAGTGGAATGGGATCCTGTGAAACGCAGGTTGATCTAATACTGTAAATCCAGGTTCTAAATATGAATAAGAATTCCCGCTTTGGGGCAATGATGTTTCTCCAGTATGCTCTTTGGGGCGCTTGGCTGCCTGTAACTGCCCGTTATCTTTCTGCCAGCATTTCCGATGGTGGTTTAGGATTTTCTGGTTCCCAGATCGGGATGATCCTTGGCCTGGCAGGTTCTATTGGAGCCATTGCAGCACCCTTTATTGCGGGACAGATCGCAGATCGTTATTTCAGCACCGAGAGAATCCTTGCTTTCCTGGTAACGGCTGGTGGTATAGTAAAATGGATCACCGCTTCCCAAACTGATTATCAATCCTGGCTGGTCCTGTCCATTATTTACAGCGTACTCTACATGCCAACCTTAGCCCTATCCAATTCTATCACCTTTGCTCATATTGATGATCAGGAAAATGATTTTCCCAAGATCCGAGTCTGGGGCACGATCGGCTGGATCGCTGCCAGTTGGGCATTTCCAATGATCTGGCTTCAGACAGACCTGCACTTGCAGTGGATGCCGCCATTTATCGTTGGTGCCGAGGTTCCAAACGTGACCAGCCGGCTTGCAGATGCACTTAAGTTTTCTGGTATTATTTCAATCAGTTACGGCGCTTTTTGTTTTCTTTTACCTCATACACCGCCGAAACGTGATGCTATGGAAAAATTGGCTTTTAAGAAAGCTTTTGATCTATTCCAGTATTCATCCTTTAGGGTATTAGTTATCGCCAGCTTGGCTGTAAGCATCATTCACCAGATCTATTTTTTACAAACGGGCCCCTTTCTATCTTATATCGGTATCCCGGATAGCCAGATCGGACCAGCCATGACCATTGGACAGTTTGCGGAGATCCTGACCATGGCTTATCTGGGAATTTTTCTTAAGCGGCTGGGATTTAAAAAGGTGATTACCATTGGTATTGCTGCCTATTTCCTCCGCTATGCCATTTTTGGTACTGCAATGCTCCCGGTTTGGATCATGGTTGTAAGCCAGGCCTTCCATGGCTTCTGCTACGCCTTCTTTTTTGCTGCAGCATACATTTATGTAGACAAAATGGCGGATGAGGATGTTCGCCATTCTGCCCAGACGGTTTTTGGCATCATTATTTTAGGTGGTGGTCCGGTCATTGGTGGATGGCTTTCCGGGTATCTCCAAAATATGTACACGGTGGAAAATGTATTCAGTTTTTCAAATTTCTGGTATACCATGTCGGCCATAGGATTGGTGACGATGATCTCCTTCTTTATGTTATTTCAAGAACAATTGGCTGATGGAAATACAAAATGAATAAAAAAAGACTTGGGATCGGTTTTGTGGGTGGTGGTTTTATTACCCGGTTTCATATTCAGTCTTTAATTGGTGTTCGGGATTGTGATGTTGTAGGTGTTATGTCCAGGACAAAGGCTTCTGCGGAAGAATCTGCAGCATTGGCCCGTGCTGTCGGTGTGGGCGAAGCAAAAGCGTTTGAAACCATTACGGACATGGTGGCCGACCCCAATATCAATGCCATCTGGATCTGTGCACCCAATTTTACGCGCATTGAGGTTATGGAAGAGATCGTTGCTGCCATTAAATCAGGAAAAGGGGAATTGATAGGAATTACCTGCGAAAAACCCCTGGGGCGGAATGTGAAAGAAGCCAAACGGGTTCTGGAACTCACCCAGCAGGTCGGTTTACTGGACGGCTACCTGGAGAACCAGGTTTTTGCACCGTCCGTGACCCGGGGTAAGGAAATTATCTGGGCCCGGGGTGCAAAAACAACGGGCAGGCCTTACTTAGCCAGAGCAGCAGAAGAACACAGTGGACCCCACATGCCCTGGTTCTGGGAAGGTGAACTCCAGGGAGGCGGTGTACTCAATGATATGATGTGCCATTCAGTTGAAGAAGCACGGTTTATGCTTACGGAGCCTGGTGCCAAGCGGGAATCATTGACCCCATTGAGTGTAAATGCCTACGCATCCTGTTTAAAATGGCAGCAGGCTGAATATGCCGAGATCCTTAAGGAAAACAGTGGCGGGAAAACAGATTATGTGAACCGCCCTGCAGAAGATTTTGCAAGATCGCTCATTGAATATAAAGATGAAGATGGCCAAAAACTCGTAGTGGAGACCACCACATCCTGGTGTTTTGTAGGAGCTGGCTTACGATTAAGTTTGGAACTGTTTGGGCCCGAATATTCCATGTTTGTGAATACGCTGGATTCTGATCTAAAAGTGTTCTTCAGCAGGAAGGTCGCAGGGGCAGAAGGTGAAGACCTGGTTGAAAAACAGAATGCAGAATCAGGAGAAATGCCCGTGGTCAGCAGCGAGACCGACGCCTATGGATATACGGCTGAAAATCGCCACATGGTTCAACGTTTTTTAGCAGGAAAACGTCCGGAAGAAAATTTCAGTGATGGCGTGGCAGTAACAGAGTTACTTATGACGGCTTACATGAGTGCGGAGCAGGATAAAACAATACAGTTCCCGCCACAGGGCTTGGATGATTTTGTTCCGGCAGTGGCTAAAGGTGAATGGAATCCAAATCAATGATTGGAAAAAATATGAAACGTATTCTCCTTATCAGTTTAATCTTCTTTGTAGCAGGATGTGGTAAAACTACTAATGGTTGGACACCACTGTTTGATGGACAAGCAGTTACTGGCATGCGCGGTTATAAAATGGAGAGCTTCCCTTGGGAAGCCTGGGCGATTGAAGATGGGAGTTTAAAAACTATACCCGGTGGTAAGGGCGTGGATATCATCTCAACGGAGACCTATAAAGATTTTGAACTGGAGCTCGAATGGAAAGTACAATCTGGAGGCAATAGCGGCATATTTTATTTTGCAACTGAAGAACCCCATAGTATCTGGCAATCGGCTCCAGAGATGCAGGTCTTGGATAATATTGCACATATTGATGGACTAAGAAACGAAACCTCTGCAGGTGCCCTTTACGATTTGATAGGACCTTCGGTAACAGTTGTCAAACCAGTAGGAGAATATAACCAGGTGAAAATTACGTCTCGAGAAAACCATATTGAACATTGGTTAAACGGAGTAAAAATACTTGAATATGAATATGGTAGTGAAGCCCTGAAAAAATTGATCAACAAAAGTAAATTCAAGGATATGCCCTATTTTGCAAAAGCATCGTCTGGCCGCATTGGATTACAGGGTGACCATGGAGAAGTATGGTACAGGAATGTGCGTATTCGGAAATTATAGACGCTGATCTTGAATAGACGGAATTTTATAAAAACAACTACACTTTTAAGCAGTGGACTAAGTTTCTCGGGTCTTTTTGCCTTCAAAAAGAAAAAGATGCCTTTTAAAATATCACTGGCTGAATGGTCACTTCATCGATCCATAAGATCTAATATGATTGATCATATGGACTTTTATGATATTACAAAAAATAAATTTGGACTTTCAGCTGTAGAATATGTGAATTCATTTTTCTTTGATAAAGCCGGGGACAAAAATTATTTAAATGAAATGAAAATGCGGGCAGATGATCTTGGAATAGAAAGTCTATTGATCATGTGTGATAATGAAGGAAGTCTGGGTGACCCTGACCCAATTGCCCGTACAAAGGCCGTGGAAAACCATTATAAGTGGGCAGAGGCAGCAAAATTATTAGGGTGTCATTCGATACGAGTCAATGCCTATCTTACAGAATCATTACACGGAACGTTGCTTGGAGACTATAGCACAACAGGCTCCTATGAAAATCAGATCAATTTAGCAGCAGATGGACTGCGCCGTTTAACCGAATATGGGGATACCCTCGGGATTAATACGATTGTAGAAAATCATGGCGGACTCTCTTCCAATGGACAATGGCTCGCTGCAGTCATGGAAAAAGTAGATCATCCTCGTGTTGGCACACTACCCGATTTCGGTAATTTTAGAATTCAAGGTGAAGAGTGGTACGATCGATATAAAGGTGTGGAAGAATTAATGCCCTATGCCAAAGCAGTCAGTGCTAAAAGTCATGATTTTGATTCTCAGGGTAATGAAATCAATACAGATTATTATAAAATGATGAACATTGTGCTTGACGCTGGTTATAGTGGTTATGTGGGTATTGAATATGAAGGGAGTAAATTGGATGAAATGGCCGGGATCCAGGCCACAAAAGACCTGTTAGAAAAGGTTAGAGATTCCCTTTAATACAACAGGATTCAAATGGACCTTCCTAAATACAGTGTTCATCGATTCATTTACGAATTATTATTTTTATTTCTTTTTTCTTCCTGCACATCGGATACGGTTGAACTGGGAGATACGGTCATATTGGATTGTGTGCAGACAGAGCCTAGTGGGATTGTTCCAGAAGATCTTTATCAGGTTGGATCTGTCACGCCCACAGGTTCGTACCCGCCTTTCACAAAAAAACTGGATGTATGCGGAATTACTCTCATTGCCGGAGATGAGATTTCAAATCCATTTATGGAAAATGTGGCCCAGACCATCAATGAAATGTTTATTGTAAATGGGAATACGGACACCCTGCTGCAACAAACATTGCTAACCAATCTATACCAATATAAAACAGTGATCCCTCTTTTTTATGGCGAAGACTGGACGATGAAACCGGAAAATGAATCCGCCTGGGATGCATTAGGGGATGACAACAGTGTATGTGATATTATCATGGAAGGTGTCCCGGATCCGGTCATGGAAGTGGTAGAGCATATTCTACACCATTTAACGGACATAGGTCTACACTATACATATCCGGCTGATTGGGGCCTTACACCTTCGTCCAGGTTATACAATGTAACCCAGGAAGCCATTTCTCTAGGCTATTATGATATTGCACAATATTCTGATATCCCGGAGACAGGTGTTAGAAATAGAGTGATCCTCCAGGAATATGCCTACTGGATCATTTATACAGCCTGGGATCTGCGAGAGAACTATGGCCCTGCCCAGAGTGAATGGTCCATGCTTACTGGCAATGAATTGCTATCGAAATTGCCAGAGTCATATGCGCTTTTCCAAGAAACTATACCGTCTGTAATGACTTGTCCATCACAGGAAACACTCAATTTATTTCAAGAATGAATGTGTTGAGCCATTTGGAGATCTAATGCATATATTAAATAAAGAGTCGATTATAGAGATTGTAAAGAAGCTGGACCTGGTGCCACTGATCCAGGATGGTTTCGTTGCCTATTCCCAGGGTCGATCCGTTGTTCCACCGGTAGGGGAATTATCGTTTAAAGATCCACCGGGGGATGTGCATATTAAATATGGATATATTCTTGGAGATTCATACTACGTGATCAAGATCGCTTCCGGGTTTTGGAAGAATGAAACATTTGGAATTCCCAATGGGCAGGGAATGATGCTATTGTTTGATCAAAAAACAGGCCAGCCCAAGGCCATTTTATTGGATGATGCAACCCTGACAGATATAAGAACAGCTGTTGCGGGACAGATCTGTGCCCAACAGTTTGCCAATGATGTTCACTGCATAGGCGTTTTAGGAACCGGTCTTCAGGCACGGCTCCAGGTCGAATATTTAAAACAGGTAACGAAATGCCGAACTGTTATGGTCTGGGGCAGAAATCAGGAAAAAATAGAACAATACCAATTGGATATGGAAGAAATAGGGTTCAAGGTAGCCTTAGGCGAATCACCACGGCAGGTAGCCCAAAAAAGTAATTTGATCATTACAACAACGGCATCTTCAGAACCTTTACTTTTTTCCGATGATATTTTGCCTGGAACCCATATTACAGCCATGGGGTCCGATACTCCCACAAAAAGGGAACTGGGTCCCGGTCTATTAAAGTCAGCTGATCTTGTTATTGCTGACAGCATTGCTCAGTGCCAGGAACGGGGTGAGATTGCCCATGCGCTCGTTGAAGGTGATATCTCAAATGATCGTATCGTGGAACTGGGGAACATTTTATCCGAATCCAAACCTGGACGAACAACACCAGAGCAAATCACGGTTGCAGATCTAACAGGCGTGGCTGTGCAGGATATACAGATTGCAACTGCAGTTTTTGAATCATACTTGGAGAAAGAAATATGAAATTTGAACAATTTGAATTAGAACGGAACCAGTCTCTTTTTGAAAATGAAGTAGATTATAATTTATCTGAAAGCGGGGTTCATCCCTTAAAACTTTCAGAAATTCTTACAGCAGAAGAGCAGGAGAAAATTTTAGATACAGAACTCTTTTACGGGTATACCAATGGGACACCACAACTGCGCCAGCGGGTAGCGGATATGTATACACCAGATTTATCTATTGAGAATGTATTGATCACCTCTGGTTCTGCTGAAGCAAATTTCCTGGCTGTGATGACACAACTGGAACCGGGAGACGAAGTTGTTTATATGGTACCTAATTATCTGCAGATTTTCCACCTGGCAAGAAGTTTTGGTATTACAGTGAAAAATCTTCCCATAAGGCAGGACCTGGGCTGGCAATGGGATCTGGATGAACTGAGAAATATGGTTTCATCCAATACAAAAATGATCGCTGTGTGTAACCCCAATAATCCCACTGGCGCATTAATGTCGGATGAGATCATGGATGGAGTGATTGACATCGCAAAGGATGCTGATTGCTGGCTTCTTTCGGATGAAGTATACCGGGGGGCCGAACTGGATGGTCAGGAATGCCGTTCTTTCGCAGGGGCAACCGAAAAAACCATTGTAAATGCAGGCCTGTCAAAAGCCTATAGCCTTCCAGGCCTTCGCCTTGGATGGAGTGTGGGATCCAGAGAGTACGTTAATAAAGCCTGGTCTTTTCATGATTTTACGGTAATTAATGTTGCTTACTTGAGCGACTGGGTTGCATCTCGCGTTCTTGCCTATGACCGCAGAAGAAAGATCCTGGACCGCACCAAAGATCATTTGAATCATAATCTGGATATGCTTTGCGAATGGGCTGAAGATATACCTGCCTTAACCCTTTCCCGCCCCCAGGCTGCAGCCATTACGTTTGCGAAGCTGAACCTGCCCATGAGCTCCGAAGAATTTGTATTTACCTTGAGGGATAACTACAGTGTACTGCTTACTGCAGGTAAATGGCACGGGCTGGAAGGATACGTCCGGTTCGGCTTTGGAACTCCCACAGATTATGTCAGGGGCGGCCTGGACCGTATCAGGTCATTCCTGAATTCACACTAATGTAATTTAGACCATAAAACCTGAAGAATCGTCTCGAACAATCTAACGCCCTTCCGTAATTTCTTTCCCGATTTACCTGGTATAATCATTCAACATAATTTCCATGTCTTCGATCAATCCTTATATTTTTCGTGAATATGACATTCGCGGCAGGGTAGCAGATGATTTTCCTGAGCATGTGGTCAACAAACTGGGAAAAGCGTTCGGTACCTTTGTCAAGCGGGCAGGTGGCCAGGAAATAGCCATCAGCGGTGATATACGCCTTACAACACCGGATTTGATAAATATTTTCAAGGAGGGGACTCTCTCTACCGGGGTTGATGTGATCAATCTTGGTATTCTTCCAACGCCCGTCAATTATTTCTCCATGTTTCATCTAGGTGTCTTTGCAGCGGTTCAGATCACAGGGAGCCACAATCCGCCTGAATTCAACGGGTTTAAAATGTCGCTGGATAAAAAGGCTGTTTTTGGCAAGGATATCCAAACTTTATATCACTTGATTGATAAAATAGATTTTGATGAAGGGGAAGGAACAGAAGCACGATACAAGATCCTTAAAGAGTATAACCAGATGATCCAGGAAAAGATCACCATCGAAAAACCCATGAAAGTGGTTATGGACTGCGGCAATGCTGCAGGAGCTATCAATGCGCCGGATGTTTTTAAATCCCTTGGTATTGAGCTGAAAGAACTTTTCTGTGAACCGGACGGTACATTTCCCAACCATCATCCGGATCCAACCGTTGAAGACAACCTTAAAGATTTGATTGCTGAAATGAGAACGGGTCAATACGATGTGGGGGTTGCATTTGACGGCGATGCGGATCGAGTTGGTATTGTGGATGAAACAGGCGATATCATCTGGGCCGACCAGCTTATGGCACTGTTTCTTCCAGAAATTATAGATAAAGGCGAAGATATTTTATTCGATGTGAAATGTTCCCAGGCCTTAGAGGATATGATTAATCGCTACGGCGGGAATCCGATCATGTGGAAAACGGGGCATTCCCTGATTAAACAGAAGATGAGTGAATTGGGCTGTAAACTGGGCGGAGAAATGAGTGGGCATATTTTTTTCGCCGATGATTACTATGGGTACGATGATGCCCTGTACGTGGCGGCCCGCCTGGTTCAACTGTTATCCCGCACGGATAATTCCTTGTCCCAATTAAAATCCCAGATTCCCGTTTATTTTTCCACACCTGAAATGCGCCTGGAAGCGGAAAATGATGAAATAAAATTCCGCATTACTGAAAGAGCCGTTGAGTATTTTACAAAACATTACGACTGTATAACAGTGGATGGTGTACGCATAAAATTTGGAGATGGCTGGGGCCTGGTTCGTTCTTCTAATACTCAACCTGTCATCGTCTGCCGGTTTGAAGCCAATTCTCCTGAACGGCGGGACGAGATTATGGATCTGGTTCTGGGCAAACTAAGCGAATTTGGAAAACTGAAGATAGGCAGCCATTGATGTCCCAATTCCATGAGTTGATTGAATTTATTCGGGCAGAGGTAAATAAAGGGTTGAAGCGAATGTCAATCCCCGATGAACCAGGATATTTATACGATCCCATCCGGTATACATTAAAAGGAAAGGGAAAACGATTCAGGCCAATCCTGGTCCACCTTGCAGGAAGGGCCAACAATGTGGACCCAGATGCTTTGATGAATATGGCTCTGGCAGTAGAACTGCTTCATAATTTTACCCTGGTACACGATGATATCATGGATAACGATACCATACGCCATGGGCAGGAAACAGTCCATTCCAAATGGGATCATTCTTCGGCTATTTTAGCAGGTGATGGAATCTACACTCTTGCCCAGATTGTGTTGAATAGCCTTCCGGACAGGGCAAATGATGTATGTAGGTTTTTTAATAAGACTACCCTGGACATATGCGAAGGGCAGGCCCTGGATAAAGATTTTGAGAATAACTATGAGATCACAGAGGACCAATATTTAGAAATGATTGATAAAAAAACCGGTTCATTGCTGTCTGCTTCGGCGGCTTTACCTGCGGTATATATTGGGGAGAAGGAACCTATTGTGAACCAATATGAACAGTTTGGCCGGGCACTGGGAAAGGGATTCCAAATCCACGATGACCTCCTTGAGATTACTGCTGATGCTGAAACGATGGGGAAAAGCCTGGGGAGCGATATCGCTGAAGGAAAACAAACCATGATGGTTATTAAAGCACGCAATCACTTTTCCAAGGAATGGAAAGAGTTGATTTCGGATTCAGCCAATTCGGAATTGATCAATAATATTCATTTATTTTTCGTGGAAAATGGAATAGAAGATGAAACGAGATCCATGGCCAGGTTGTATTTTACTTCTGCCCGGGAAGCCCTTGGAAAATTAAATGGCGTTAATACAGACGAACTTTTTGAATTTGTTAATCTCGTAGAAAACAGGACTTACTGATGTACGAAGAATTTGACCGGGAAAATATGTTTGGCGCTATATGGGATTTCCCCGAAAACCTTGTAGACGCTTTGAAATTGGGGAATGAGATAACATTATCTCAATCCTATATTAATATCCAAAATGTCGTTGTAGCAGGCATGGGTGGTTCAGCCATTGGCGGTGATGTTGTTTCCATTTTAGAAAAAGACAACCTGGATATTCCATTTGTGGTGTGCCGAGGATACTCTCTCCCAAACTGGGTGAATGAACATACCCTGGTTGTGTGCTCCTCCTATTCAGGAAATACAGAAGAAACCTTATCGGCATTGGATGATGCCCTGAATAAAAAGGCCCAGGTCTGCGGGATCACAACCGGCGGAGAACTAGGGAAACGCCTGAAAAAATCAGGCGAGGATCTGGTAATAATTCCTTCGGGACTACAACCCCGGGCGGCACTGGCATTTTCCTTTGTTCCTATGGTAAAACTATTAGAAAAGGCGGGTGTTCTTGAGCCTGGTATGGAAACGTGGATCAAACACACCATTGATGCTTTGAAAGAAGCCCGGGAACTATACTGTCGTGAATCTGATGAAAATCCCGTCTATGAATTAACCCAGCAGGTCTATAATAAAATTCCAATTGTCTATGCAGACAATTCTACCCTGGGCGTAGCAGCAGTCCGCCTGAAAGGACAGTTTTGTGAAAACGCAAAAATGCTCGCCTATTATAATGAACTGCCTGAATTCAACCATAATGAAATTGTAGGATGGGAAAATAATTCAAATCTGTTTGAACATGTATTTGTATTCTGGCTGATGGATGCGCATGACAACCCAAGAGTTAAGCATCGCCAGGAAATAACTCAGATGGTATTGAATGAAACAGGTGTGGATCAATATATTTTGGAAATGACAGGAAATTCGTTCCAGGAGCGATTTCTCCATATGATTCATTATGGAGATTGGTTAAGTTTCTGGTGTGCCATTGCACATGGTACCGATCCAAGTCCGGTGGAAAAAATTTCTAGACTAAAAGAAGAATTATTGAAAAGAATATGATTCCGGTAAAAGTATTAAAAATCTCCTATCACCCGCCTAGTAGAAGCTATGCTGTAATCCTGAAAGAAATAACAGGTAAAAAGTGCCTTCCCGTTATTGTAGGATCCTTCGAAGCCCAATCTATTGCATTGGCTATTGAAGTGGTGGACACGCCCAGACCTTTAACCCATGATTTAATCTGTGACGTTATTACAGGGATTGATGGCTCACTTAAAACTGTGCGTGTAAATCATTTGCAGGACGGGGTCTTTTTTGCCCAATTAGAACTGGAATCGGATGATTTTGGAAACCGTGTGATTGATGCTCGACCCAGCGATGCCATTGCTGTAGCTCTGCGAATGAATACTCCGATTTTGGTGGCACCTAAAGTGATTAAGGAAGCGGGTGTGGATGAAGACACCTTAACAGAAGACACACCGGCTGAAAAAAAACCTGGTTTTTCTTTGAAAGTTTTAAAAGAAAAATTAAGGGATGCGATTGAAGAAGAAAAATATGAGATCGCAGCTAAGCTACGGGATAAAATAAGCGAGTTGGAACCCTAGAAAACCGCTCCCAGTTCTTCCAATGCTAATTGAGCCGCAGTCTGTTCTGCGGTTTTTTTATTTGTTCCCAGTCCAGATGCATAGGTTTTTGATCCGATCTTGACTTGAATTTCAAATGTCTTCTGGTGATCCGGACCTGAAATATCCTTTACAAGAAATACAGGATTTTCAATTTCATGGGAATGGCAATACTCAATTAGTTTCCCTTTATAATTAGTGGATTTCCAAGCCTCTTCCTTATGAGCCCAGATGGTATCCAAAATAAGTCTTCTGCACGGTTCAATACCCCCATCCAGGTACATGGCGCCGATTAAGGCTTCGAACAGGTTTGCCAGTTGCTTATCTGCAATCTTTTCAATGTTTAGATTAACACTGTGTTCGATCTTAAGATGGTCCATGAGATCTAAAAGGTGGCCAATGGTGGCCAGAAACGGTTTTTGAACCAGGGAAGCACGGCGCTGGGTCAGTAATCCTTCATCTCCCTCCGGGAATTCACGCATCAGTTCCCGGCTGACAATGATATCAAGAACAGCATCCCCGAGAAATTCTAACCGTTCATAATTTTTCCGCGGGCTTGTATCCAGGGATTTATGGGTGAACGCCTGCCTGATATAGTCTTTATTATGGAATATGTAATTGATTTTTTTTTCGATGGATGAGACGGATTCGGTTCGATCAATAAAAAACTGTTTTAGCTTTATAAAAAAGTTCAACAATACTTCCGAATACAGATTACCGCATTATGCCCCCCAAATCCGAATGTATTTGAAAGGACAGCATTCACCGTGTGTGTCTGGGCTGTATTGGGTACATAGTCGAGGGTGCAGTCCGGATCAGGAGTTTCATAATTAATGGTGGGCGGTAGGGTTTGTTCTAAAATTGTTTTTACGGAAGCCACCGCTTCAATCCCGCCGGCGGCACCTAAGAGATGACCTGTCATGGATTTGGTTGAACTGACTTTGAGTTGACTGCTATGGTTTTTAAACAGTTTAGCAATAGCAGATGATTCATTTTTATCATTAAAGGGGGTGGATGTACCGTGTGCATTAATATAATCAATTTCATTGAGTCCAAGCTCCGCATCCTGAACTGCTCTTTCCATTGCTTTTAGAGCACCTGTGCCGCCAGCGGGGGGCTGTGTAATATGAAATGCATCGTCCGTGGACCCATATCCTGCCAGTTCAGCCAGGATGGTTGCTCCACGATTTTTTGCGTGACCTTCAGTCTCAATGACTAGCATACCGGCTCCTTCACCCAGGACAAAGCCATCTCTGTCATTATCAAATGGACGGCTGGCCCTTTCAGGCTCATCGTTCGATTGAGACAGGGCACGCATGTTGGCAAAACCGGCGATGGTTAAAGGCGTTATGCTGGCTTCGGTGCCTCCGGTAATCATCATATCAGCATCACCGGCAATAATAAGCCTCATAGCCAGGCCGATGGCATCTGTTGCAGATGCACAGGCAGATGTTACAGTTTGATTTGGTCCCTGAAAACCCCAGCGAATGGACAGATGGCCGCCCGCGATATTTGCGATCATTTTCGGTACAAACTGGGGTGATACCCGGCGGGCACCTCGGTTCTCTATAGTGGAATGCTGATCTTCCAGCGTCTGGATCCCACCTACACCCGTTCCTATGGTCACGCCCACACGATCAAGATTCAATTTTTCCGGATTTACCCCGGCCATGGTCACGGCCTCATCGGTAGCAACCAGAGCATAAACAGAGAATGGATCCAGCTTTCGAATTTCCTTGGGATCAAGAACTGATTCAGGTTCAAAACCACTCAATTCGCCAGCAATTTTAACCCGGTGCCCTGATGGATCGAAACAGGTAATGGGGCCAATGCCGCTTATACCGGCAGTTAAACTGGTCCAGAATTCATCCACGCTATTCCCATTAGGTGCCACTGCACCTAATCCAGTAATAACAATTTTTTCCCGGGTCATTGGCTAGGGGTGTTTATAATACTTTTTCTATATAGTCTACGGCAGAGCCCACTGTAGTAATGTTTTCAGCCTCTTCGTCAGGGATTTCAATTCCGAATTCTTCTTCAAATTCCATGATCAGTTCTACAGTATCTAGAGAATCAGCACCGAGATCATTTACAAAATGGGCCTCAGTTTTGATCGCATCTTCATCAACACCTAGCTTATCGATGATGACTTCTTTTACTTTGTCGAATGTGGACATGTTGTCTCCTTGGTTAATTGATAACTCGGCCGCCATCTACAGTGATGGTTTGGCCAGTGATATAATTTGCTTCATCGGACGCCAGAAAGAGTGTCGCATGTGCAATATCTTCCGGGGTCCCTATTTTTCCAACGGGTATTCTGTTTAATAATTCATTTTTGGAGTTTTCTGGTAATTCATCCGTCATCTCTGTATCGATCCAGCCCGGTGCAATACAGTTCACTGTAATACCCCGGGAAGCTACTTCCTTGGCAATGGATTGGGTCAGGCCAATTAGTCCCGCTTTGGAGGCAGCATAATTGGCTTGTCCCGGGTTACCGGTGAGGCCAACGATGGACGTAATATTGATGATCCTTCCGAATCTGTTTTTCATCATCGGACGTATGGCGGCTTTCATCCCATAGAAGGCACCCTTGAGATTTGTATTTAATACTGTATCCCACTGATCTTCATTCATTCTAATGAGCAGGGCATCCCGGGTAATACCGGCATTGTTAATTAAAATATCCAGTCTTCCATGTTGCTTCACGGTGGTGTTTATGCTATCTGAAAATGCATCACCGTTGCTGATATCGCAGGGAAGATTGGAAGCAGATCCACCTCTACCGTTGATTTCATCTGCCAGGGATTTAATCTTTTCCTCTGTCCGTGCAACACAGACAACGTGTGCGCCTGCTTCTGATAAAACTCGTGCTATAACCCGACCAATTCCCTGGGAAGCACCAGTGACCATGGCAACTTTATCAGATAAACTAAACAAGGATTTCTTCCAGTTGTTCAAAGGATTCTATTCCCTGAGAGGGCAGGGTTCGGTCAATGCGTTTATTCAGGCCCTGCAGTACCTTTCCAGGGCCAACTTCCAGAAACGACTCAATGCCAGAATGTTTCATGGCCAGAATGGATTTTGACCACAGGACAGGGTGTTCCAATTGCCGGATAAGTGAATCTTTAATATCACTTCCTTTTGTCACCGGTTTTGCATCAACATTTGTAAATAGGGGATAAGATGAGCTTGAAATTTCGAGGGAATTTAGCACTTCAGCAAGGTCTTCCCGTGCCGGTGCCATAAGGGGGGAATGGAAAGCACCGCTTACCTTTAACGCCACAGTCATTCTTGCCCCGGATTCTTTTGCAGATTCCATGGCCCATTTTACTGCAGCAGGGGAGCCGGAAATGACCACCTGCCCAGGTGAATTGTAATTGGCTGCAACAACACTACCTTCACCCTTATACTGTTGGCAAAGTGAGTTCACGGCCTCGTCATCCAACCCTACAATGGCAGCCATAGTACCCTGTTGGATTAAGCCGGCCCTGGCCATACTTGCCGATCGGATTTTCACCAGATTCAGACCCGTATCAAAATCAAAAGCACCGGCTATGGTTAAGGCAGAATATTCGCCCAGGCTATGTCCTGCAACTGCAGCGGGAACCATCCCTTTCTCCAGGAGCAGTAGTCCTATAATTACCGAAACAATATAAATCGCAGGCTGGGTGTATTCAGTTTGCTTTAGTGTCTCATCTGGTCCGTTAAAGATTATAGATTGAAAATCACACTCCATGATTTCATTGGCGCGGTTAAAATAGGTTTTTCCAATCTCAGTCTGATTAAACAGGTCCTGACCCATGCCCACTTTCTGGGAGGCCTGTCCGGGAAACAACCACCCTTTCTTTGTCATTCAGTCTCCCATTTGATAAGAATGCTTCCCCAGGTAAATCCTGCACCAAAAGATGCAAGCAAAATATAATCACCATCCTTGATTTGATTATTTTCCACGGCTTCATTCATGGCGATGGGTATTGTCCCTGCTGTTGTATTGCCGTACCGATCAATATTGATTAATACTTTTTCACTGGAAATACCGCACCGCTCTGCAGCAGCATCAATAATTCTTTTGTTTGCCTGGTGGGGAATAAAGAGTGCAATATCTTCACCTGATAAATTATTTCGTGATAATATTTCTTCAGAAACGTCTGCCATTCCCCTGACGGCAAACTTATATACCGTTTTCCCATCCTGTTTGATAAAATGTTGTCTGGATTTAACGGATTCTACCGTCGCTGGAATTCGACTTCCACCCCCTGGAATAATGAGATATTCACCACCGTTGCCATCCATATGAAGTATGGAATCAAGTATCCCCACATCGTTCTGGGTCGGTTCAAGTATTGCACCACCGCCACCATCGCCAAAGATAACACAGGTATCCCTGTCTTTAAAATCAAGAATAGATGTCATGGTATCTACTCCAATGACCATAACTTTATTATATTGGCCTGAACGAATGAATGTGGCACCGGTCTCCAGTCCATAAATATATCCTGAGCATGCGGCACTCAGGTCAAATCCCCATGCATTTGTTGCACCAATATTTTTCTGAATCAGAGCTGCAGTGGACGGTGTAAAATAATCGGGGGTGACTGTGCCTACAATAATAACATCAATTTCATCGGCTGAGATTCCTCTCTTTTCCATGAGGGTCTCAGCAATCCGTGTGGATATATCGGAACTGGCTTCATTCTCCCCTACAACATGCCTTTGAGTAATACCGGTCCGAGAGCGTATCCATTCATCGGAGGTATCAACCAGTTTTTCCAGATCATGGTTGGTCATGATCTTTTCAGGAGTATTATGGGCTGTGGCGGTTATCTTGGCGTTCAACTGGGGCCTCTATAATTGACTACCATACTCTTTATTATATTTTTATTTGCCAGAAAGAGCTGTAAAATTATTTCCACTTCATAAAAGGGGATTTTCATTCAGGAAGATCTTTACCTAAGAGGCAGATACAACGGGGCGGCCACGATAATACCCGCAATTGGGACATGCTCTGTGGGGCATTTTGGTTTGACTGCACTGAGGGCAGTTTGTGGTAGCTACAGAACTCGATTTATAATGGGTTCGGCGTTTACGCCCCCGGGCCTTTGATTGACGTTTTTTTGGCAGTGCCATGGGTTCTCCTTAACTCTTTTCAGGTTTAATTTGTTTTAATGCATCCCAGGCTGTTTCATTTTCGTTAATCTTGCAGGAACAGGATACATTATTATTATTTATTCCACAAACGGGGCACAATCCTTTGCACTGTTTTGTGCACACAGGATTCATGGGTTTTGCCAGTTCAATGATATCAGCAAAAGTACTGCTTAATTCCAAATATTCCTGATTTTCCGAATAATAAACAATATCCGCGCCATCCTTTTCAGGGGTAAACCCTTTTTCAGTGCAGAGAATTAGTTGGATTGGAAGTGTATGGGACACGGAGTGCACATCTAAGCAACGAACACATTCATATTCCGGTGCAGCATATACTTCACCTGATATTTCAAATCCATTTTGAACTGTTTTAGCTGTGAGCCTGCATTGGATAATCCCATCACGAAAGACAGAGCCTCTATCCGGCAAACCGCCTGTGGACATGTCAAAAAACCTGTCTTGAAATTCGGAATTTAATTCCGATATTTTTAGTTTCATTTACAGCCGGGAATATTACTGTTTTCCTTGAATCTATCCAAGGTTGAACAGATTAATATATTACTGGTTTTTTATATTGAAGTTTCAGGTTTCTGAGTCGGAATTATCACTGTCGCCGGAATCATCTCCATTAGAACCATCATCTGGGGATTCTTCCTGGGCATCATCTGAATCAGTCTCATCTTCATCATCGTCGAAACTGAATTCATCGTCCATATCCTCTTCCAATTCATCCTCATCTTTTCTTTGAAGTAAATCATCATCGTCTGATTTTTTCTTGAAAATGATAAACATAAGCGTTTCACCTACGGAAACAATCGATAAACCGTAGGATAGGATTGATAGACCGATCAAGAAATATGAAACAGCAAGGACAACCCCTGCAATTGCTTCCGTTCCGGACATAACACTGGTTGGTACCGCACACGTTGTTGAGAAAAGAGATGGTAAGCTGTAAGAGCATCCCAGGCACCCTGCAACACAATTCCTGACACAAGCTGCCATTTCACATATCCATGCCGGGCACACCAGAGAAGAGGCATAACTGGCCATATTTGAAAGTTTTCCGGCCATGAACCATTCGCAACCAAAGACATAGTTGATAAATCCGATGGCATTAAACCAGAACCAGGAGAGGATTTCAAGACCCAGCAGTACCAGAGGGATAAGAATGATGTGGTAGGCGATAACCCTCCAGGGCTGAGACCATGCGATAGAATAAGACTGGAAAACTGTACCCATTGTATCTTCTTCATATACCCCCACAATGGAAGAAGTATAAACCAAAGAGACAAACAACACGAATAAAGTATAAAGAGTAAACACAGAGCCAAAGAAATAAAGGACATAAGGAACAACAAAGAGAAATTCTCCAAGATAGGGAATGGAACTCAGCAGGGCAAAAAACCCGGCAAAAACAATAAAGAAAGCAATAATTAAGCCGATAGCAACGGGTGAAAAAACAACGGCATGCCAATGTTTATGAACATAAGACCAGGCATCACCGGCTGAAAAGAAATCATTACCTTTCAATTGTTTTAACGTTACGCGGCTTACAGCTGTACATGCCAAGTAAATAGCCAATATCCATGCTTCAATTCCAATAAAATAGGTGACCCAGCTGTACCACTCAGCCTCATTCCCATAAAGACAGGGATAGAGCCCGTATTTTGCTATGGCATCACTCAATGCCATACCCGACATGGCAAGGGAGAGATAGGTAAAGACCCAGTATGCTATAAATCCTGCAAGGTTGCCAACTATAAATATCCATATCTTTTTTCCGCTTAAAGCCAGGCGCGGCGCACGAAAAATATCTCTGACATCAAAATAAAGATTCATTGGACCCATTATATTATCTCCTTCTTAATTATTATTGTTCTTTTCTTACAAAATCTACCCAGGTTGCCATGCCCAATTCGCCGGAAAGATCATCGGCAGCGGCTTTGGCTGAATTATGGTTGTCGTAGCTGCCTACTCGAACCCGGTACCAAATTTCATCTGTTTTAAAGACAACTTTCTGGATATAGGCATCGTACCCTTTACTGATCAATTTCTGGGAAAACAACTGGGCATCTTTTAGCATTTTTTTCGATGTAATTTGAATTGTAAATCTATCTGTTCTGGCAGCAATGGAGGTACCTTTTTTTTGTTCACTTGCTTTGGCTGTTACAGCATTTGCGGCGGTCATTTTGGCTACCGGTGTTTTATTACCAGATTCATCATCTTCATCTAAATCATCCTCCTCATCATCTATATCCTCATCTTCTTCATAAAGATCATCATCATTCTCTTCTTCATCATCTATTTCCTCGTCCATTTCTTCATTCAGCCAGTCTTCATTTTCCGGCTCCTCGCTGTCCTCATCACTTACTGCATCCCGTTCACTGGGATCCATAATTAAAAAAGCGAATGTTTGATTTGAGATTTCATCTCCATATTGGGAAATCACCACTTCAACTGAATAATCACCGGGGTAATCGGGTGTAAAAACCATTTCCTGACCTTCATCCGATGAAATGAGATCTCCAGAATTCATCAGGGAACCATCCGGCAGGTCTGCTAATGTCCAGAAATAATCCACATCCTTGCCTTCTTCCGGGTTTTCAGCCGTTATAGTAATGGGTTCATCTACATAGCCTTCAATCCCGCTGTTGCCGCAGGCAAAAAAGATCAAAAAGGGTATGAAAGAGATGATAGTCCGCATGAAAGGAAATTATTGACTGCTTGTAAGTTCACTATCTGTGAAGAAAAAGGCAATTTCTTTTTGGGCATTTTCATCACTGTCCGAACCGTGTACAGCATTTTCCTGGACATTGGTGGCAAAATCTTTTCTGATCGTGTTCTCTGCCGCTTCTTCCGGATTTGTAGTTCCAATGGTTACCCGCCAGGATTCAACCGCATTTTCTTTTTCCAAAGCAAGGACCATGCACGGTCCTGATGTCATAAAACTGGTTAATTCGTTATAAAAGGGACGTTCCCGGTGCACCGCATAAAACCCTTCTGCCTGGCCCATGGTCATTTTGAGCAGTTTGGCAGATATAATTGTAAACCCTGCCTGGATCATTCGATCATAAATTTTCCCCGTATGTCCATTTCGGACCGCATCCGGTTTAATTATTGCAAATGTCCTGTTTCCCATAGCATTCCTTTTATGTTTATTTCATTGCGTTTTGCATTAATTCACCAATATCGGCAACCGATTCGGCTACACCTATACCACATTCGCCCAAAATTCTCATTTTAGCTTCTGCTGTATCATCGCCTCCTGAAACAATTGCGCCTGCATGTCCCATCCTTCTTCCAGGGGGGGCTGTTTGGCCGGCAATGAATCCAATAACCGGTTTGGACATAGTGTCCTTTGCCCACCGTGCCGCTTCAATTTCCATTTGTCCCCCAATTTCACCAATAATTACTACGCCTTCGGTTTCAGGGTCTTTTTCAAAGAGTTTTAGGCAGTCTTTCATGGTTGTGCCGATGATAGGGTCCCCGCCAATACCGATGGCTGTGGTTTGACCCAATCCAACATTCACCAGCTGGTCGATGGCTTCGTAGGTAAGGGTCCCGGATTTTGAAATAACGCCAATCGATCCTTTTTTGCAGATGAATCCAGGCATGATGCCCAGTTTACATTCATCCACGGTGATAATTCCTGGACAGTTTGGTCCAACCAGGCGAGTCCCGTTTTGGTTTACCACCCGTTTTACTTTTACCATATCGTGAACTGGCACTCCTTCCGTGATGCATACCACAACAGAAATTCCGGTAAAACTTGCTTCAATGACTGCTTCTGCTGCAAAAGGGGGAGGGACAAAAATAATGGATGTATTCGCACCGGTTTGTTCTACCGCTTCTTCCACTGAATTAAAAACAGGGACACGATCATCCAGTGTGGTTTGGCCTCCTTTTCCTGGTGTAACGCCGGCAACGATTTGTGTACCATAATCCAGCATTTGACTTGCATGGAATTGACCTTCGGAACCGGTGATCCCCTGTACGACAACCTTTGAATCTTTATTGACTAGAATGGACATGATAGACCTCCTAGGCGCCTAAAGCAGCGTTAACCACTTTTTCAGCTGCGTCTTTCATGCCAACTGCGGGTATAATAGATACACCAGATTTGCTAAGGATGGTCTGTGCTTCTTCTGCATTTGTCCCTTCAAGCCTGACCACCACCGGTACCTCCAGCCCTAATTCCTTCACAGCCTGGACGACACCATTTGCTACACGGTCGCACCTCACGATTCCGCCAAAAATATTGATCAGGACGGCTTTTACATTTTTATCGGAAAGGATAATGCGAAACCCATTCTTTACTGTTTCTGCACTGGCGGTTCCGCCTACATCCAGAAAATTAGCCGGTTCGCCGCCAGCCAGTTTAATGATGTCCATGGTGGCCATGGCAAGACCAGCACCATTGACCATACAGCCTACATTGCCGTCCAGCTTGATGTAATTCAGGTTGTAATTTCCCGCTTCAATCTCCATAGGGTCTTCTTCGCTCAAATCCCGCATGTCGGAAATTTCTTTTTGACGAAAAAGTGCATTCCCATCAAAATTAAATTTGGAATCCAGGGCCACGATATGATCATCGCCAGTAAGGATAAGAGGGTTGATCTCCATCAGGGAGGCATCGGTCGATTGATAACAGGCGTACATTTTCAAAAAGATTGACGCTGCTTCCTTAAACGCATTGCCGGTTAGATTAAGTCCATAAGCCAGTTTTCTAGCCTGGTAGGATTTCATTCCTAAAAGGGGATCGATCCAGACCTTGACAATTTTTTCCGGTGTCTCAGCCGCAACTTTCTCAATTTCAACACCGCCTTCCATGGACACCATGAAGACATCCATTTCCTTACCGCGGTCCAGGGTGATGGCGGCATAAAATTCTGAACGGATGTCTGCACCTGATTCAATCAAAAGACGCTGAACTTCTTTTCCTTTAGGGCCAGTCTGGTGCGTGATGAGGGTCATGCCCAGCATTTCTTTTGCCAGTGATTCCACTTCATCGCGGCTGTGGGCTAGTTTTACACCACCGCCTTTACCGCGGCCACCTGCGTGTATCTGGGCTTTGACCACAACCGTTTCTGATCCCAGTTTGTCGTAAGCAGCCAAAGATTCGTCTACACTAAATGCGGGAATACCTTCCGGCGTGATGATGCCATGTTTGCGAAAAATTTCTTTTCCCTGATATTCATGTACCTTCATGCTTCATTCCTTATTTCTGTTCCTGCAGCACCGTTTAAGGCCGCTTTTATGCAGGGGATAGAGGTTATAATTACTTTTTCTCCATGGTATTTCAAAAAATGTATGGCTGCTTTTATCTTGGGGCCAATACTGCCCTGTTGAAATTCACCCTTTTCGTATAAGTTTTCCGCTTCTGCACGGGCCATGGATTGGATCGCTTCCTGTTTATCAGTACCAAAATGGTGATATACATTATCCACGTCTGTGATAATCCACAGTTCCTGGGCTCGTATAATACGTCCCATTTTTGCTGCAGTATAATCTTTGTCGATCACAGCATCCAGGCCCTCTAAATGACCCGAATCATCGTTGTAGACCGGAATGCCGCCGCCACCGGAAGCAATTACGATTGTTCCCCGATCCACCAGTGCCTTTATTGATTTACCATGCATAATATATTCAGGCATGGGGGAAGGAACCACACGGCGCCATTGACCCGGTTCCTGTTCCTTTATCTTCCACCCAAAGAGTTCAGCCATGGTTTCAGCTTCTTCTTTGGGATACCGTGCACCAACAAATTTACTGGGATGTTTAATCGATGGGTCCTTGTTGTCAACAATAACCTGGGAAACCAGGGATACTACTTCCCGATCAATTTCCATATCCCGCAGTTTATTCTGCAGGGACTGCTGGATCATGTAGCCAATGGTTCCCTGGGTCCCGGCAACGCATACCCCCAGGGGCAGGGGCGGAACACGGTCATGGGTCAAATCCATGCGCATGAGTTCATTTCCCACCTGTGGACCATTTCCGTGGTTGATACAAAGGTTATAACCACGATCAATAAAATGACTGATTCCCTCCAGGGTTTTTCGGGTGTTTGCAAATTGCTGATGAATACCGCCGGTTTCACCTTTTGGGGAAAGACTGTTCCCGCCCACTGCGATCATGGCTGTCGGCGTTGCCAATTAATCCCCTTGAAGAAAAGGATAGCGATAATCCTTGGGAGTGTCAAAGGTCTCTTTTACGGTCCTGATCGATATCCATCGCTGCAGATTCAGTTCGGATCCTGCTTTATCATTGGTTCCTGATGCTCTGCTGCCCCCAAAAGGCTGCTGTCCAACCACGGCACCCGTAGGTTTATCATTAATGTAAAAATTTCCAGCTGAGTGTGTCAGGTGATCCTTTGCCTGCTTTATCGCTTCCTTATTCCTGCCCATGACACACCCGGTCAGAGCATAAGGCGAAGTGGTATTCACCAGTTCTAATGTAGAATCCCAGTCAGCGGGGTCATAGAGATAGATGGTTAGAACCGGGCCGAAGATCTCTTCTTTCATGGTTTTAAAATAGGGATCAGATGTTAGGATCGTAGTAGGCTGGATAAAGTAACCGGTGCTGTCGTCGTATGTCCCGCCAGAAATGATCTCTGCATCGTCCGAAAGGTTTGCAAAATCAATGTAATCCGTAATGGAGTCGAAGGCAGGTTTATCGATGACCGCATTAATAAAATTGGTGAAATCCCTAGGTGAACCCACGGTTACTGTTTCCAGTTCTGTTAAATATTTTTCCTTAAGGTCGTCCCATATAATGGATGGAATATAAGCCCGTGACATTGCAGAACACTTTTGTCCTTGGAATTCAAAGGCGCCGCGAATCATGGCTGTGGCCAATTCATCCAGGTCAACAGACTCATGGGCCAGGCAAAAATCTTTTCCACCTGTTTCGCCTACGATCCTGGGATAAGTTTTATAATGGTCAATCTGGGTACCGATGGTCTTCCAGATATGCTGAAATGTTTCTGTAGACCCTGTGAAGTGAACTCCGGCAAGGTTTGGGTCTGCTAATACAGGATTCCCAACCGTACCACCGGAGCCGGGAATAAAATTAATGACCCCGCCGGGCAATCCAGCTTCTTCCAGCATCTTCATAATATAATAGCAGGGCAGAACGGCACTGGATGCAGGTTTCCACAAGGCTACGTTGCCCATGAGAGCGGGAGCAGAGGGAAGGTTGCCTGCGATGGATGTAAAATTAAACGGTGTGATGGCAAATACGAATCCTTCCAGGGGGCGGTATTCAAAGTGGTTGTGCATCCCATCTGGTGAAATAAGCGGTTGATTCCCATATATTTCTTCAGCGTATTGCGCATTAAAATTGAAAAAATCAATCAGTTCACAGGCAGAATCTATTTCGGCCTGGAATGCGTTTTTACTCTGGTTGAGCATGGTGGCGGCATTGATGGTATCTCGCCATGGGCCCTGGAGCAGTTCTGCCGCTTTTCGAAAAATAGCGGCACGCTCATCAAGAGATGTTCTTGACCAGGATTTCCATCTATCCATGGCGCTGTTGACAGCCAGTTTCACTTCATTTTCTCCCCCTTTATGGTAGGTAGCCAGAATATGTCCATGATCGTGGGGCATAACACAGTTATCTGTGTCTCCTGTGGTGATATCCTTTCCACCGATAATGAGGGGGATTTCAATGGTCTGTCCGGCCATTTCGTCGTATTTGGCTTGCAGGCTTATTCTTTCAGATGAACCAGATTTGTAGGATTTAATCGGCTCATTTACAGCTTTTATAATTTGATTCATTGCTTACTTAAATTGAATGGAAATAGGTTATGAAAAGCTCGGAAAATTACCGGACATTAAAAGAGATGACAAGGAAGAGAGTCTTTTAAAAGGCAGGTTCCAGTTCTGTTATTTTTGCAGCTGCCCTGAATTCTTGTAAAGCATTCCTCATTGCAGTTAGATCGGGTGCTGTAACAAGTTTTTGCCGAAAACCAGCGGCACCGGGAAAGCCTTTGATATAATTTGAAAAATGTTTTCTCATCATATTGGTCCCTGTCCGTTCTCCACGGTTCTCTAGTAAAAGATCAAAATGGCGACTGCACATATTCGCAATATCTAATAATGATGGTGGTAAAGGGTTTGGCTCACCATTTAGTTTCGCTTTTGCATCTCTAAAAAACCACGGATTCCCATGGGCTGCGCGACCAACCATCACCGCATCACAGCCCGTCTCCTCAAACATGCGTATCATATCATCGGTTGTGCACACATCACCGTTCCCGATAACTGGGATAGAACAGGATTCTTTTAATTCCTTGATATACTTCCAGTCTGCTTTCCCCGTATAGCGTTGTTTTGTAGTGCGTGGATGAAGTGCAATAGCCTGTACACCAATTTTTTCCAATCGTTCACCAACTTCAGGAATTATGATGGATTCCAGGTTCCATCCCGCCCGCATCTTAACGGTTACCGGAACCTCGGGGACTGATTCCACAACAGCGGAAGTAATATCATCCATCAGGCAAAGATCCTGAAGCGCAGCAGACCCACCGCCTTTCTTGGTTACTTTTGGAACGGGGCAGCCATAATTAATATCCAGGATATCCGGTTTAAACGTATCCACTACGTATCGTGCAGCCCGGCTCATTACATCTGCATCACTTCCAAAAATCTGGATTCCAATGGGTCGTTCAGCTTCTTCAAACCGAATCAGGCTTAAGGTTTTTGAATTTTCCCGGATGATTCCATCTGCAGAAACAAATTCGGAATACACAATACCAGCACCCATTTCCTTGCAAAGGATCCGGAAGGGATAATCTGTAATACCAGCCATGGGGGCAAGTAAAACAGGAGAATTAATGTGTATTGTACCAATATTCATTATGAAAATTTATCTCAATTAGTTATTCCGTACTCTATTTAACCCGGTTGTTTTTCCATTTAAATAGATTTTGATCAGCAGGTCCTGTATCATTAATTTCCCAGGCTTTTTTTGAATTCAAT
>ERZ651768.161-NODE-161-length-47446-cov-25.703519_pt1 | contig 47446 bp, 39 predicted proteins | sample MGYA00514754_ERZ651768 | MGnify/ENA metagenome assembly ERZ651768
TAAATTTGCGCCGGTTTCACGAATGCGTAACACCTTTATTGCTCCCGGACCGCACCAGATCGACGAAATGCTGCGATCCATTGATTTTGGTTTGTATGCCAAAAAGATGGGAGGTGGTTCTGTCAATCCCGGAACTGGTGAATTTAATTTTGCCGTGCAGGAAGGTTACGCTATACGCAAAGGAAAAATTGCCGAACCTGTGCGCGGCGCAACTTTGATTGGAAAGGGCTTTGATGTCTTGCCGCAAATTTCGATGATTGCCGACGATTTAGATTTAGCTGCCGGAATGTGTGGTGCGGCCAGTGGCTGGGTACCCACAACTGTGGGGCAGCCCACCCTGAAAATTGACTCTATCCTTGTTGGTGGAAGATAATTTAACAAAATATTTTTTACTTAAAAACATCAACAAACATATAGAAAACTTTGAATGAGATATTTCGATCATTCCTTGGAAACTATGCCACGCAAGGCATTTCAAACACTGCAAATTGAAAAGTTGCGCTCTATGTTGCAAAAGATTTATGGGCGCAACCAGTTCTACACAAAAAAACTGGATAAGGAAAGAGTAAGTCATGAAGAAATTCGTACACTTGACGATTTGGTGAAGTTACCCCTGACGAATAAAGCAGAATTAATGCATGACCAGCAGGATGTGCCACCATTTGGAAGCAACACAACATTTCCCGAAGCTGCCTATTCACGTTTTCACCAGACATCAGGAACAACCGGAACACCTTTGCGTGTTTTGGATACACCTGAAAGTTGGGAATGGTGGGGTCGATGCTGGGGATATGTTCTGGCCGGCGCAGGATTGACGGAAAATGATCGCTTGTTTGTACCCTTCTCTTTCGGACCGTTCATCGGTTTTTGGGCTGCAGTTGAAGGTGCACGAAATATAAAAGCCATGATGGTTCCAGGCGGAGGGCGGGATTCCTTGCAACGCCTTCATTTGATGAAGGAGCTCGGTGCAACAGCAATTTGTTGCACTCCGACTTATGCTTTGCGCTTGGCCGAAGTTGCAAAGGAATCAGAATTTGATTTGAATGAAATTCCATTGCGTGTCTCGATTCACGCAGGAGAACCAGGAGCAAATGTACCATCCACCAAGGCTCGAATAGAATCCGTTTTGGGCGTAAAATCTTTTGACCACGCAGGAGCCTCAGAAGTTGGTGCTCACAGTTTTGAATGCGAAATTCAGCCCGATGGAACGCATGTTATTGAAAGTGAATTCATTATTGAAGTGTTGTGTCCGAAAACACTAAAACCAGTTTCTGCAGGAGAGCAGGGTGAATTGGTCATAACTAATTTGGGACGAATTGGTTTTCCGGTTATCCGTTACCGTACAGGAGATTTGGTACGCCTAAATCCTGAACCGTGCGAATGCGGACGTACCTTCCCTCGTTTCGAAGGTGGAGTTTTGGGACGAGCCGATGACATGGTAGTGGTACGTGGTGTCAATGTTTTTCCGAGTGCCATTGAAAATTTGGTGCGCAGATGCAATGTTGTTGAGGAATTCCAGATCATGGTCTCCACCAAACGGGAAATGGGACATCTGGCGATTGAACTGGAATTGAATAAAAACGCCGATCCGGAAACTGCTCGAAGTGCAGTAAATCAAGCTATTCGTAATGAGCTAGGTTTGCGCGCGGATATCACAGTCGTGTCTTACGGAAGCCTGCCGCGTTTTGAAATGAAGGCCAAACGGTTTCATGTGGACAATTAATTCATACTCTTATTTAAAATTTCGACACAATTACAGATTTAATTTTTTTTGACAAACTGTAATTGTTTTCGAAAATCTTTCCATTTTTTTAGCTTGTCTTATAATCTCCTGTCAAAAATTTTTTATTGGAATTGACTGGAGATTAACGAAATCAAAATGAAACAGTTGCTAACCCTCAAAATCAACAGCGAATCACACGAGTTTTGGACATCCACTCACAAAACCTTACTGGAAGTTTTGCGAGAAGATTTGGGCCTTACTGGAACCAAGCATGGTTGTGAATTGGGCGAGTGCGGAGCGTGTTCGGTTTTGATAGACGGAGAACCGGTACTGGCCTGTCTCATTTTGCCAGTAGAGGTACAAAATTGCGAAATTCAAACGATTGAAGGCTTGGCCAACAACGGCAAACCACATCCTTTGCAAACCGCCTTTGCTGAACAAGGCGCGTCCCAGTGTGGTTACTGCTCTCCCGGAATGTTAATGACCGCTAAAGCCTTGCTGGATAATAATTCAAATCCTGACTCACAAACCATTCGGGAAGCCCTGGCAGGGAATTTGTGTCGTTGTACTGGGTACTCAAAAATAATAGAAGCTGTAGAACAAGCCTCTGGTCAAGGTGAGAGGTCTTAGAATAAAATTATTGTATTAACTATTTCACAAGTTGAGCTTAGCCATGAGAAATTTTAAATTATTAATAAGTATTAGCATTTTTTTTTGGCTGACTTCCTGTTCTGTCAGTACATTCGGAAAATTCCAGGCAAATGAAGGAGTACCGCCATTCATCCGAGTTGGAGAAACGAGCAAGAAGGAAGTCTTTGATACATTAGGAGAACCTCTGGTTCATCGATTTGTCGCGGGGAAGGAAACGGTCATTTACAATCATGAACTAGGGCAGTACTTTTTTCTCTATGGAACGTATGAAGGGCATGAATTGGTGATTCGTTTTGAAAATAGAACTGTTTCGGAAGTCAAAATTGAAAAAACCGGAAGCGGATGGGGATTATTTGCACCGGCTACATCCAACAACCCTGGTACAAGAAGAAGTGCAAGATAATCAAACTGTATGACTAAAGCCTTAACAATTTTAACGATCGCCAGCGTATTGTTTTTTGTGTTTCTCGGTGGTTGTTCCCAAACAAAACTTGGAAAAGTCGACCTCTCAAGCGGGACCCCTCCAAATTTTCTTGAAATGGGTAAAACCACAGTAGAAGAGGTTTTAATTCAGATCGGAGAACCATTTGGTTACAAAGAGCGCAAGAATCGCTCAGCAATTATATACCTTAATTTTAATGAAGACTATGTCAATTTATTGTTTACTGAAATCCGCATTGAAAAAGCATATCGGCTGGATTTAGTCTTTCAGAATGATATTTTGCAAAAAGCCGAAATCAAAAAAGAAGGCTGGGGATTTGGCGCAAATATTGACCCCCAACTTTTGCAATTGCTGGCAAGGTAAAAGATCTAGAGCATTTTTCTTCTTTTTCCAAGATAAAAAATTGTATGAGTAGAAATAAAGAATTTCAGTGGATCGGTAAATCCTGGACTCAAGTTGGAGGATTGGCCAAAGCCAAAGGCGAAACCGTCTATGCCGATGACATGTTTTTACCACGGATGCTTCATGCCAAAATGCTGAGCAGTCCGTATGCTCATGCCATTATCAAAAGCATTGACGTAACTCCGGCTTTGAAGCGTCCGGGAGTGATTGTGGCCATTAGTGGCAAAGATTTGCCGATTCCATACGGAATTCTGCCAGTCAGTCAGGATGAAACAGCACTGTGCGTAGAAAAAGTCCGTATGATCGGTGATCCAGTGGCGGCAGTCGCCGCCATTGACGAAGAAACCGCAGAAGCCGCACTGGAAGACATTGTGGTGGAATACGAGCCATTACCGTCAATAATGTCGATTGAAGAAGGATTGGCACAGGAAGAAGTTCAAATTCACGATTACGCTACTCACGGGAATGTTCACAAACAGGTAGCGTTAGAATTTGGTGATACGGAAGCCGGATTTGCTCAAGCCGATCATGTTCGGGAGGAGCTTTTTTATTACGAGGGCAGTACACATTTGCCGATGGAGCAGCATTCTGCGGTCGCACAACAGGGAGCCAATAATCGGCTCACCCTTTGGTCATCCACGCAAACTCCGCATTATGTTCACCGTGCTTTGGCCAAAGTTCTGGAAGTGCCAGTCAGCCAAATTCGGGTGATTGCCACACCGGTCGGTGGGGGATTTGGCGGAAAAACAGATCCGTTTCAGCATGAAATCGTAGTTTGCAAATTGGCAATGCTCACAGGCCGTCCGGTCAAATTGACGCTCACCCGCGAAGAAGTTTTTTACACACATCGGGGGCGGCATCCTGTGCTCATGTGGGTTAAGGCCGGAATGAAATCAGATGGCTCGATCACGGCTTTACATTTCCGCAATTTTCTCGATGGCGGAGCTTATGGAAGTTACGGAGTCGCCAGCACCTTTTACACAGGAGCTTTACAGACAGTGACCTATGCGATTGCGAATTACAAATTTGAAGCGATGCGCCTTTTCACCAACAAAGCTCCTTGCGGTCCCAAACGCGGACACGGTACGCCACAACCCCGCTTTGCACTGGAGGTTTTGCTCGATAAATTTGCAGAAGATTTAGGGGTTGATCCTGCCGAATTGCGCTTGAAACACTTGATGCCGGATAACAGCAAAACTGTTAATCATCTCACTGTCACTACAAACGGCTTGGGCGAGTGCATCCGCAAAGTTACAGAGGCTTCCGGATTCCGGAAACGACACATGGAATCGCCTCCTGGAAAGGGGATCGGGCTGGGATGTAGTTCTTATTTGAGTGGTGCGGGTCTGCCTATTTACTGGAATAAAATGCCTCACTCCGGGGTACAAATTAAAATTGACCGTGGCGGAGGTGTTACCGTTTTTTGCGGAAGTGCAGACATCGGGCAGGGCTCAGACTCAATTCTTGCAGGAATCGTAGCGGAGGAACTGGGAATTCATATTAAACATGTGATTATTGTTACATCTGATACTGATTTAACTCCGGTCGATTTGGGCAGTTATTCCAGCCGAGTAACACTGATGACCGGTAATGCTGCTATTGCCGCCGCACGCCCTTTGCGTGAAAAAATCCTTTCTGCCGCCTCTGAAGTAATGAAAATTCCGGAGGGAGATTTAACAATAAGGAACGGGGAAGTCGGTATGTTGGATGGTTCCGGAGAACCAGTACCATTCGTCGATGCTGTCCAATGGGCGGAAGCAAAATTTGGCACGCTTGGTTCAGTCGGCAGTTACACACCTCCACGCCGTGGAGGGGAGTTCAAAGGAGCAGGAGTTGGGCCTTCACCGAATTACAGTTTTTCGGCCTGTGTCGCTGAAGTGACCTGTGATTCTGAGACTGGCCTTTACAGCGTGGAAAAGGTTTGGTTGGCACATGATATTGGACAGGCTATCAACGAAAAACTGGTCATTGGACAGGTGGAAGGCAGTGTGTATATGGGACTAGGCGAGGCGATGATGGAGGAACATGTTTATCGCCCCGGGAGATCAGATATATCAGGACTGCATAAGACTCCATCGATGCTGGATTACAAAAGTCTGACATCACTTGATATGCCTGAAGTCGAAACGATTTTGGTGGAAACACGTGATCCGGAAGGTCCATACGGAGCTAAAGAAGCTGGACAAGGGCCGTTGTTGCCGATCATGCCCGCTATCGCAAACGCCATTTACAATGCCGTAGGGGTGAGAGTAGATGAAGTGCCTATTACTCCAGAGAAAATATTTCAAGGCTTGCAGAAACTTAAATCTGGAAAAAACGGAAAGTCCGGTACAGCTGTACGAATCGGACCAACAAAATTTCCTAAAGTTAAATTTCCTGAACCGATTCATGTTGAACCACCGGTGTGAAAAATATGACAATGTATGATTTAAAAAAATTTAGACCAGATTACATAGCAAATAGTTTTTTTAGTAAACATGTGGATATTGCCAAAAAATTAAATATAACATTGTCAAAAAAATGCGAGCCATATATTCCTGATTGATCTATGTTACGTTTGCCTCCTTTTGAATACTTCTCTCCACAAAGCGTTGCTGAAGCCGTGTCTTTGAAAGCCAAACACGGGTCGAATGCAATGTACACTGCTGGAGGAACGGACTTGTTCCCAAACATGAAACGTCGACAGTTTACGCCACAAACTTTGATTGGATTACGTGAACTGAAAGAACTCCGCATGATTATTTCTGATGAGGGACTGATCATTGGTGCCGGAGTTTCTTTGAGTGAGGTTGCGGAACATCCTGAAGTCCGGAAGCATTATCCTGCTTTGGCAAAGGCGGCGTCTTTGGTTTCAACTCCACAACTACGGAATATGGGAACTTTTGGTGGGAATTTGAGTTTGGATACGCGTTGTACATACTACAATCAAACATACCCATGGAGGAAGGCACTTGGATTTTGCTTAAAAAAAGATGGAGACATATGTTGGGTTGCCAGGAGCAGTCCGAAATGCTTAGCCGTGTCTTCATCAGATTGTGCTCCAGTGGCAGTCGCTTTGAATGCAGAATTTCGTTTGGTGGGTCCGGAGAGTGAAAGGCGTGTACCGGCCGGTCAGTTTTATAATAATGACGGCATCAGCTACCTCAATAAAAATGAAGATGAACTATTGACCTCTATCCACTTTCCTCCGTATGAGGGTTGGCTAATGAACTACAAAAAATTGCGGAGACGTGATTCAATAGATTTTCCAATTCTGGGTGTAGCAACGGCGTTGCGTCTGGAAAATAATGGAGATTGTGCAGAAGCCAGAATAGTCTTGGGTGCAGTGGCTTCGTCTCCGCTGCTGGCCTATGAAGCAGAAAAAATGTTAATTGGAGAAAGACTCACATCAGATCGAATTGAAGTCGCGGCTCAGGTTGCAGCGAAGCTGGCCAAGCCGATGGACAATACGGACATGACTTTGGGTTTTCGTAAAAAAATGGTGACGCGGTTTGTGACTAAAGCGATAAAAGAAGCACTTGAGAATTGAGAGTAATATAGTAAGGAGAGCGATTCTTGCGCTGGATTAATAGTGAAAACTCTGTTTTCCTTAAATTAGCAAATCCAGTACATCCAAAGGTTTTTTGACGATAGCACGGGCGCCGTTGTCCCTAAGTTCTGCTTCCGGACGAAATCCCCAAAGTACCCCCACAGGAAAACAACCTGCTGCAACAGCAGTTTTCATGTCAGTTGCAGTGTCACCCAGATACAGAAATTTTTCTGCAGGAATTTTCAGCTGCTCGCAAATATCTAGCATTCCAGCAGGATCAGGCTTGCGCGGAACACCTTTGCGCTGGCCCAAGACTAGCTCAAATTCCCAATTTGGTAAAAAATGCTTGACTGCAAGGAGAGAAAATTCGTGGGGTTTGTTGGAGAGTACCGTCAATTTTTGTTGGAGATTTGTTAATGCGTCAAGTAATTCAGGAATATCTTCGTATGGCAGTGTCTGCTCATTCCAGCAGTCACGATATGCTTCTTCAAAATCCTGTCGGCACTCTTCAATGAGTGACTCATTCCGTACTTCTTCCGGAAGGACACGCGTCATCAGCATCTTCGCTCCATCTCCTACGAAGTAGCGAAATGCATCCACAGGGTGTTCTGGAAAGCCGCGTTTTAAAAGTATTTTATTCGTACAGTGTGCTAAATCAGCTAAACTATCGAGCAATGTGCCGTCTAAATCAAAGCAGATTGCCTGAAATTGCATGAATGGCTATGATTTAATTATTATTGTTCAATTCGTCACGCCAGACTTTAGAGGGATGGAATGTCACAACCCTTCTTGCAGAAATTTCGTAATCCCTTTTTGACTTAGGATCACGTCCTGGTCGAGACTTTTTGTCCCGTAACTCGAACTTTCCTAATCCTGTGATGAGGACACCCTCACCTTTCTCTAATTTTTCTTTGATCATTTCCAACATGTCGTTGACCAATTTTTCAGCTTCACCGAACTGTAGGTCAGTTCCCAGCTGGATTGCCCGCACGATGTCGACTTTTACCATTCGCTCCTCCGATTTGTCTCAAATATTTTTGCTGAAGATTTCTTTAAATTGTTCCAAAAAATTTATTTACCTGCCGCATTCTCTTCCAAAAATGTCTTTAACCTCTTCCAGAAGCACAGATTAGCGAAGACTGTGAGAACACTGTAAACATACTATAACTATCGAAAACGTCTTCTTCAATACATTTTTTTAAAAAAATCAATTAAATCAATTTAAAATAGAAAAAAAAGATCAGAGTGGCTGTAAAAATCCGCAATGAGCCCTCGTTTTAGTTAATCAAAGAAATTCAAAAAGTTGGACTTTGTCCAGATTTTTTCTCTATAGTAAGAGTTGCATCTTCCCAACCAAAATACTTAGCAGGAGCAATCAGTAATGTTTTTCAGGCGACACAAAGCCCTTGTGATTCTCGGGATTATATTTTTTATTCTGGCAATTATCACCCTGTTTTTTCAGCAGGTGAAGCGCGAAGAGCTGCAAAATGAGCTGGCCAAAGTTGAGCTTCAGAATGTCAGGATAGGTGCTGGAACTTCAATAGGCAAGTTGGGAACCGCAATTTTTGGTGTAATCCAAAATAATGGAGAACGCACGATTAAGATTGCAACCATGAGTGTTTACTTCTTTGGAGAGGATGGTGAATCTTCCAAGCTCCATAAATTTTTTCCTGTCAATAACTATTCTTTCAGTGATTCTTTACCTTTGAAGTCTGGACAGTCTAAAGAGTTTGGTTTCCTAATTGACGAAATTGTTCCGGAAGATTGGGACGGGACCTTCACTGCCAAACTTATTGATCTGAAATTCAGATAATAAACGGAGAAATCATGTCCACTGCTCTTTGGCAGCCAAGTCCTGAGGAAAAGGAAAAAACTCTGCTGACACGCTTCAGCAACAAAGTTCAAGCACGATACCAGCTTCAGGATACGGAATATTCGACATTGCATCAATGGTCGATTGAGCATCCCGAACTTTTTTGGCAGGAAGTATGGCGCGATTGCGAAGTCCGCTCTTCCGCATCGTGGAACAAAGTCATGAGTAATTACAGTTTTAGTGAAAAAATAGGCACTGAACCTTCAGGTTGGTTTGAAGGTGCAAGGCTGAATTTTGCCGAAAATTTGCTGGCACAGGGTAAGGATGGAAATGAGGCTCTGTGCTTTATTGGCGAAAATGATTCAACTCGCTCCCTGAATTATGCAGAGTTGAGGGTTGCTGTGGCACAATGTGCTTCCGGAATGAAAGCACTTGGAATTAGCGAAAGCGATCGGGTGGCAGCAGTATTGCCAAATTGTCCGGAAGCCGTCATTGGAGTGCTGGCTGCTGCGAGTCTTGGAGCAATTTGGTCATCCTGTTCCCCGGATTTTGGTATTAACGGTATTAACGATCGGTTGGGACAAATCTCTCCAAAAATATTAATCACTGTTAACGCTTACCTTTACAACAGCAAAGAACATGATTGTCTCGTTAAGATCCGTGATGTCACACAACGCATTCCCTCCATTGAATCGGTGTTCGTTGTTCCTTTTACTGAATCGCCAATGGTCTTGCAGAACAACGAGCGAACTTGGGACGAACTGCTGAATCCTTCCGCCAGCACTATTAATTTCACTCAACTGCCTTTTGATCACCCGCTTTACATTCTTTACTCTTCCGGAACAACAGGATTACCAAAATCTATCGTTCATGGTGCGGGTGGTACTCTGCTAAAACATCTTACTGAACATCGTTATCACGCGGATGTGCATCCCGGAGACCGCATGTTTTATTTTACCACTTGCGGATGGATGATGTGGAACTGGCTGGTAAGCGGCCTTGCTTCTGGAGCAACATTGATTTTGTATGATGGAGCACCGGGATTCCCGGACATTGCACGAATGTGGCGCTTAATAGATGAACAGCGCATCTCACATTTTGGGACCAGCCCCAAGTTTCTTAGTGCGGTGAACAAAGCTGGATATTCACCCAAAGCTAATCATAAACTGGATTCGTTACGTGCAATTTTATCCACTGGGTCGCCGCTTCCTGCAGATTTGTTTTCATGGGTTTATGCTGAAGTTGCTTCAGTCGCACTCATGTCAGTCGCAGGCGGTACAGACATCATCGGCTGTTTTATGGGTGGCAACCCTAATTTACCAGTTTATTCAGAGGAACTGCAGTGCAAAAGTCTGGGCATGAACACACTTGCCTACAATCTAGATGGGGAATCAGTAGTTTGTGAAAAAGGAGAGTTGGTTTGCGCCACGCCGTTTCCGTCGATGCCGATTTATTTTTGGAATGATGCTGATGGAAGAAAATATCATAAAGCATATTTTGAAAAGTTCCCCGACGTTTGGACACATGGGGATTTTATTGAAATAACTGAACGCGGTGGCATCATAGTATATGGTAGAAGCGATACTGTCCTTAATCCCGGAGGGGTGCGCATAGGAACTTCAGAAATATATCGGCCTGTTGAAGAAATGCAGGAGATCATAGACAGCTTGGTCATTGCCCAGCCTTGGGAAAGTGATGTGCGGATTGTGTTGTTTGTGGTTTTGCGGGACGGAATCCTGCTGGATGATGATTTAGTAGACAAAATAAAATCCGCCATCCGTCGGGACACTACTCCGCGTCACGTTCCGGCACGCATTTTGGCAATTCCGGATGTGCCTCGAACTATCAGTGGGAAAAAAGTCGAAAAGGCTGCGCTGCAAACACTCAAAAAGGAAAAAGTTGAAAATACATCTGCACTTGCTAATCCCGAAAGCTTGGAATGTTTTTCAAATTTGCGTGCAGAGTTGAGGAAATAAGATGCATTCGCAAAAATTTGTAATTCCCAACAAAGCGTGAATCCAGAAACGTATAAGTATCTGAAATAATAAATTTTACTCCTCGATCAGATCTTGGACAAGCTTCACATGGATGACAACCATGTGTGATGTTTTGACCTTTTATGAGTTCATCAAATTAGAAAAAAGAAAGAAAACGGACTAAATCTCGTCTTTATGTGAAACTTCGTATAGGTGGTCTCGCAGGTTTTGAAGGAGGTCGAGGGTAGGCAGGTCGGGTACTTCCGGCCATTCCATCAACTTCAGCACATACTTTTTCAGGCGTTCCCGTAACAATCCCCGTTCTTCCCAGTTGGAATGGACTGCCACTATTTCTGCGGGTAATGGTCTCCCATCTAAATTACGACGCAACAGATATCTGAGAGTGCTGTCAGGATATTGATGAACAAACTTTTCCATTGATGCCTGTGTGATTTTTTTACCTCCAAACACAACATCGGTCTCGTCGGAATCAACTTGCTGGAGTCCGCTGTCATCTTCTTCAATTTCTTCATCTTCGTCCACGTTACTCAGAAGTTCGGCTACGGAAAAAGATGGAGGAACTACATTTTCTTCGGATTCCATTTCTTCGAGTTTACCGGCATCTCCATCCTCATCATCTTCATCTGATAAAGTTTCAGATTTCTCCGAACCATCCCCAGAAAAAACCTCCTCATCTTTATTTCCCAGTGTATTTTCGCCTGTAGTTCCAGCTTCATCAGCAACTTCTGTTTCATCTGGTTCTAAATCCAGTTCAAGAGGGATTTCCAAAAGTTCATCCTGATTTACAGTCGGTACTGAATTGATTTCAAGTTTATCAGGAACATCCAGATTTTCTTCACTTTTAGATTTTTCTGAAACATCCGCAACTGTACGTTTTTCTGTCGGAGAAGTCAGCAGTGAAGAGCGGAAAAATTTAATGGGGGGATTCTGGCGCTCTTTCTTCATTTCTGCATGCTCTAAACTTTTTACCGAAACGCCACGTTTTTTTGCAATGTGTTTCAGGAAACCTTTGACCAGTTCACGTCCTTCAAATCGTTCCTGGATCTGACTTCTCATATGCATCAAGTCTTCAATCCTGTAGTTTGTTTTTGAAAAATCGGGTTGCTCTTCCAGCTCTTCCTGTTCAGGTGTTTCTCCACCTATAACCAGGCTAAAATATGTTTCTATGTACAAAAGGAGGTCATACAAAGGGTGTGTCTCTTTCTGACGAAGTCCGTGCGAAATGTTGTAACGAATATTGAAATGGTGATGAGATCCTTTGGCAAGCTGATCAAATGCTATCAGGATTCGTTGAGAAAGTTTTTTTTGCAGCAGTTCTGCAGGCCAATCAAATTTTTTCACGTACTCACTGAAATTAACGAAACGATCTCTGGGAACGAGTACACGAAGTACATCAGCTTCTTGGTCAAAAAAGTCACGTATCACCCATCCACCTGCTTCAATCTCAGTCTCAGAAGCATCCTCAAAGACAAATCCGGAGCGAAAAAGATGATCGCATAACTGGATAAGCAGAGATTCCTGATCTGGAAGCAGCGAATCAAAGTGCTCGTTGAATTCCCTGAGAGTGGCATTGCGGTGCATGAGACTAGGAGCGTTTAATCTGATTAGAAATTAGGACACAACCCAACATAACGTAATATCTCGTGCTCGGCAACCACAGAGTTCCAATAAAATTAAAAGTGTAAATTCAGCAATTTGTTTAAGAATCTTTGTGTAGACTGCAAATTAGAATTGCGTTGAGATTAATCAAGTTTTTTCCTAAGATTACAGATTGAAAATCACACTGACAAAAAGATAAAAAAACCTGCGATTCTAACTTGCATTGCAAGTAGAAGTAATGGCAGTAATTCAATTTGTACAGTAATTTATAATTTTATAATTTGTAAAGGATAATGATCAGCATTGCTGACTTAGCCATGAATTATGGCAAAAAAACGCTCTTTGAAAAATCTTCAATCACCTTCGATCCGGGAAAAAGTTACGGGCTTGTAGGGGCAAATGGATCTGGAAAATCTACGCTTTTACGGTTGATTGCTGGAGAAGAAAAACCATCTTCCGGAACAATCTCAATTCCGCATGACTTGAAACTTGGTATTCTCCGGCAGGATCATTTTCAGTTTGAGAGCACTCGAGTTATTGACGTGGTGCTCCTTGGAAGACCAAATTTGTGTGAAGCCCTTGGAGAAAAAGAAAAAATCATTGAGTCAAAAAATCTTGATAGCGAAACCGGTCACAGGTTAGCTCAGCTGGAAGAAACAATTGCTGAAGAAGATGGCTATGTCGCTGAACCTTTTGCTGCAGAGTTGTTATCGGGATTGGGGATTGTCGTAGGATATCACAACGGTCCGATGAATGCGCTTTCCGGAGGTTTCAAGCTGCGTGTACTTTTGGCTCAGCTTCTTTTTCAGCATCCAGACGTGCTGCTGCTTGACGAACCAACCAACCATCTGGATATTGTTTCAATCCGCTGGCTGGAAAACTATTTGTGCACAAAGTATGACGGAACACTGATTTTTATTTCGCATGACCGTAATTTTCTAAATTCAGTTGCCGCCCACATCGTTGATATAGACTACGAAGAGTTACGACTTTACACTGGAAACTACGAACAATTTCTTGAAGCAAAAGCTCTGGCTGAAATTCAAAAACTTAAAGAAATCGAAAGCTATGAGCGCAAAACTGCTGAAATGCAAGCCTTTGTCGATCGTTTCCGCGCAAAAGCTACCAAAGCTCGACAAGCACAATCCCGTGTCAAACAACTCGACAAAATGGAAGTTCCAGAGGTAAAGCGTTCCTCCAGAATTTCTCCGGATCTAAGATTTGAGCAGTCTCGGCCTTCCGGAAGAACTGTGCTGACTGTAAAAAATGTGAGTAAAAAGTTTGCTGATACGGAAGTCCTGAAAAATATTTCTTTTGAGATTCAGCGAGGCGAAAAAGTAGCCATCATTGGTCCAAACGGAATTGGTAAATCGACTTTACTGAAAATCATTCTGGATCAACTTTCTGCTGACGTAGGTAATCATAAATGGGGTTACGAAACACAAATTTCTTATTTTGCGCAGGATCACCACGAACAGCTATCCGGAAAAATAAGCGCTTACGATTGGCTTTATGCAACTGCATCGCATGAACCGATTGGTGCTATCCGCGGTCTACTCGGACGGGTTTTACTTTCCGGAGATGAAGCTCTCAAACCGGTTTTTGCACTGAGCGGCGGAGAGTCTGCACGCTTGCTTTTTGCTCGTATTATGTTGGAGAAACGTAATGTTTTAATTCTCGACGAGCCAACAAATCACATGGATTTGGAGGGTGTTGCCGCGCTTGGTGATGCTTTGAAAGCATTTGAAGGAACAGTTCTGGTGGTCAGTCACTATCGGCATTTTGTCTCAAAAGTGGCAACTCATATCCTGGAATTAGCTCCGGATGGTGTCAGGGACTTCTCAGGTAGTTATCAGGAATATCTTGACAAATTTGGCGATGATTATCTTTGTCGTGATCTGCCCATTTCCACGACACGCCGGCAAACAAAAGTGAAAAATTCTCCTCCCCAGGAATTGAGCTATGATGAGCGTAAAAAACTTTTGCGTGAAATTTCAAGGTTAAAAAAGCAGTCAACACGTTTTGAAACTCTGGTTGAAGAAACAGAACAAAAAATTTTTGCTATTGAAGCAAAATTTGGAGTTGAAGATTTTTATCGGCATACAACACCTGAAGAAGTCCAGAAATTACAAATTAAAAAGCGCGAGTTGAGTGATGAACTGTCTGGACATCTCAGGGAGTGGGAAACTTCTTCACAAGATTTGGAAATTGCACAAGCACGTTTTGGCAGTTAATTTCATGAAAATTATTATGAACAGTTTTTGACATACGTTTTAACTTTTTAAACATTTGATTAGAACAGCTTTGCAATGCAGATTAAACATGATCGGGATGAGGTACACCTCAATAAAACCAAGCCGATTTTCGATTGATGGCAGAATTGTTGGAAAAAATGTATAATAAGCAATTATCAACAAATTAAAGAGGTCCACATGCGAAAGAAAATGCCTTCTATTCATTCTGGATTTGTAGGTTTGATCTTCTTTTTATTTTTTGCGTTGTCTGTAAATAACACGGCTTTTTCCCAAACAACTCCGGAAGAGGCAGTAGAGTTATGGAATTTACGTCAGACAGAAATTCAACAGTTTTATCAGGAGGGCAACCTTGAAGGAGCCTTGAATTCTGCTCAGGAAGCAGTCTCTCTGGCAGAAACGGCCTTTGGTTCAGGTTCATTAGAAACCATTTCCAGCTTGTTGCTGCAGGCGCAAATCCATTCTGAAATGGACCAACTGGAAGAGGCTAATCAGATTTATCAGGTGACTCTTGAAACGTCTGTTGCTTCTTTTGGCGAGAGTGATGCTACGACGCTTTCCGTTCTTGACAACTATGGTGAATTCCTCAACTCGATTGATCCAGAAATGGCAGAGCCGGTTTTTCAGGAAGCGCTTCAACTTTCATCCGAAGATGATCCGCAACGAGCTTCCAGAATGAAAGCTGTTGGGCTGAATTTGCTGGAATTGGGACGTATCATTGAAGCTGAGGAAATGCTTAAACAAGCACTGAAAACTTTTAAAGAGATCTCGGGAGAAAAAAATACAGAAGCACTATCTGCAATGGCGAGTTTGGCGCAACTGTATATGTCACAGGGGAAATTGAAACATGCTCAGGAATTATTTGAAACTGCACTGCCTATGATGCTCGAGGCCCTGGATGAGACGAGTTTCTTGATTTTGGAAAGCAAGGAAAATCTTGCAGAAATTTATCGTCAGCAAGGAAAATATTCTCAGGCCGAAACACTGTTTTTGCAAAGTATGAAAGCTGCAGAAGCAGAATATGGTGAAGAAGATCCTCTTGTCGTACAGGCCAAGAGTCATCTGGCTCAGCTTTATGAAGATACAGGCAAGCTAAAACAAGCACTGGCTTTCCATCAGCAGGTTTACGAAATTGATTCGGAACTGCTCGGAGAAAGACATCCAAATACAGCCGGCGACCTGAATAATTTGGCGAGCGTTCAGCGTAGACTGGGTGATTATCAAAAAGCGGAAAAACTATTTCGGCAATCCCTAAAAATAATGATTGCGGCACTTGGTGAGGAATCACCACAGACTGTTTCTGTGATGAACAATCTGGCATTACTACTTGAAAATCAAGGTCTCTATGATGAAGCAGAACCGCTTTTCAAAAAGGCCTTTGCCATTTCAGGAAAAATCCAGGGAGAGCTCCATCCCACTACTTTAGCACTGTTGAACAATCTTGCATTTCTTTACGAATCCCAGGGCGACTTTCAGCGTTCGGAACTGAATTATAAAAAAGTAATTCAGCTCAATACCGATGTTTTTGGAGAAACGCACTCCAATACTCTTTCCAATCAAAATAATTTAGCCTACCTTTATTTGCGTGACAAACGATACAAAGAAGCCGAACCAATTTTTGCTAAAGTCAATGCCCAGTGGAATAAACAACTTGGTGAAAATCATCAGAACACCTTAAAGTCATTGAACAATCTGGGACGTGTTCATAAGTCTCTTGGCAATTTGGAAGTAGCAGAAAAGCATCTAACAGCAGCTTTAGCTGGGAGAATAAAAGTTTTCGGCAAACGTCATGCTGACACCTTGCGCAGTATGAATGACATAGGTGAGCTATATGTTGTCCAGAAAAAAACGGACAAAGCGCTTAAAATGTTCAGGGAGACACTTAAAATTGAAGAAGAGGTACTCGGAGAAAATCATCCTTACACGTTTGAAACACTGAACAATTTGTCACGCTTGCTCGAAGATCTTGGAGAAACCGAGGAAGCATATAAAGTTTATCAAACAGGTTTTGCTCGCCGTAACACCTTTTTTGACCGTGTTCTCTGGGTGGCTGGAGACAACACGAGGCAATCGTATATAAGTTTGCATAAGCCGGAACAAGATACTTATATCCGAATGCTTCTGAGTTTGAATGATGGACGTACCGCTCGGGACCTTTTCGAGGTCAGCCTGCAGCGCAAGGGTATGCTCCTGAAAATTACCAGTGAAACACAGCAGGTGGTCATGCTTTCCGGATCTCCTGAACTGCAAGAAATTACGGAAAAATTGACCAAAGTCCGTAAAGAATTGGCTGCTCTGACTTTGGCTGGTCCAACTGAAGAAAACAGAGACCATTTTGCCTCACTGATTTTTAATCTGGAGGAAGAAGTAAATAATTTACAACTGCAGCTTGGTGAGCAAAGCCAGCGCTTTCGCCAATCAACACAGCAAATTCAGGTTGATGATGTGCTTGCAGGGTTAGGTGAAAATGCAATGGTCGATTTTCTTGCGTTTCGAAAAAAAGACGACACACTGGCCCTGTTGGCTGTGGTGGCCAATCATGGAGAGTTTCATGTAGTTCAATATGATGATTTAGAACTGATTAGTGATATAACCATGGAACTGCGGGAAATTATTCAGGACGAAGGGGCGGAAGATGAAGATGTCAAAAGTGTGGCCTATGATCTTTGGGAAATCCTCTGGTCACCACTCAATGAACATTTGGGTGAGACTGCGTCGATCTATATTTCACCGGACAGTGTACTGAATGTTTTGCCTTTTGACGTTTTGACCGATGAGGATAGTAGCTATTTGCTTGAAAATTTCGATTTACGGATCATCAGTTCAGCACGGGATTTGGCGTTGGATCAGTTACCAGTGTCGAAAGGCGAACTGATGATAATTGCAGGGCCTGACTATGATTCTGACAAAATCTTGAAATCTCCAGAAGCCAGACAAATCACACACAAACGTTCACGTAGTGTTGCACGAGGAGCACGCATGGGTTCCGGTTTGAGGGGACTTAATTTTGACCCGCTGCCTGGAGCAGAAAAAGAAGGTGAGGTCATCAAGGAAGTTTCAGATACAAAGGAACGGAACACCGTCATTTTTTCAAAGCGGATTGCAGAGGAAAATCTGCTCCGCAAAATGACAGGTCCACCGGAAGTGCTGCACATTGCCACGCACGGTTTTTTTCTTAAAGAAGATGAGCGTCTGGCCAAACGTATCCAGGGACTCAGTAGGGGGTCCAGCAGTTTGCCACCACCCGCAGACAACCCTTTACTGCGTGCAGGTTTGGCCTTTGCAGGTCTAAATTCAAATGCACCGTTGCTTGGAGAAATTGACACAGACAATGATGGTGTCTTAACTGCAATGGAAGTGCTGAGCATAAATTTAGAGGGTACACAACTGGTAGTTCTTTCTGCATGCGAAACCGGCTTGGGTGAAATCCATGAAGGTGAAGGAGTATATGGATTGCGGCGCTCTTTTCAGGAAGCTGGAGTGAAAAATGTAATCAATTCCTTTTGGGAGGTCAGCGATGCTGGAACGCAGTTATTGATGACCAAATTTTATGATAAATTCCTCGCTGGAACTCCTGCCCGCGAGGCCATGCGCGAATCACGTTTGGAAATGCTGGACGATGTCCAGTGGAGTGCTCCTTATTATTGGTCTGCATTTGTGATGGTAGGAAGAAACAGTTAAAAACATGGAGCAGTTAGTCATTCATGGGGGAGCTGGAGTTTTGGAAGGAAAAGCCGGTGAAGCTCAGAAAATGCATGAGTCCCTTTGTCTGATATGGGAGGAGACCTTTGATGCTCTTCGAAAAGGTTCGGCAGAGGAAGCGGTTCGGCATGGAATCCGTATGCTGGAGGATGAACCTGTTTACAATGCCGGAACTGGATCCAAGCTTCAGGCAGACGGTCAGGTACGCATGAGCGCGGCCTTGATGGACGGAACTAAAAATCGGTTTTCTGGTGTGATCAATGTTCAAAATATCCGGAATCCTATTGAGGCAGCCGCATCGCTGTCTGGAGAAAAACATTCAGTTTTAAGTGCTGATCAGGCAACAGAGTTCTGCAGAAAAAAAGGTTTCCCTGAATATAACCCAGTAACTGAGTTCCGCTTGCAGGAATTCGAAAAAAAGTGTGTCGGAATACACGGAACAGTCGGAGCAGTGGCACTTGATAATGAAGGGCGAATTTTTGCGGGGACATCAACAGGTGGAATTGGCTGCGAAATTCCCGGACGTGTCAGCGACAGTCCTACTGTCGCAGGCACATATGCCTCAACGAAAGCTGGAGTTTCTTGCACAGGAATTGGTGAACAAATTACTCAGCAAGCTGCTGCCGCAAAGGTGGTAACCCGGGTTGAAGATGGAATGTCGCTGCATGATGCGGTTGCCAGAACTATGAGGGAAAGTGACTACTTCAATTACCTGTATGGTTTGATCAGCCTGGACTCAGAGGGACATGTTGAGGTGGGAAAAACAACGGCTTTGGGTGATGTATTTTATGCGTTTCACGACGGAGAAAAAATCCGTACTTTTTGTTCGTGATTAATTATTTCAGTTTTCGTTTTTTGCTGCAAACTTTTCACGCTCATCATCCAGCCAATTTCCGAGAAACAACTGTTGCGAATCTGGCATTTTATAACGTTGTTCAAGGATGAAATTCTCCAAAAACGGGCCTGTTTGCAACAGAAATTGATTGTGCCAGGCTCCACTGCGGATCAATCTTGCATCATAGCGTAATTCGCCGATGCCCATTTGCCGTTGAAAACGAAAACGCTGCAAGCTGTAACCTGATGCAATAAAAACCAATTCGATGGCTGATGCTTCAAGATCGAAATTTATGCGGAAATGCCCATTCTTTTCTGGGGATATCACCCTTGCTTTTGGAGCATAAAGTGGAGATTCGTTTTCAAACTGAATGAATTGTGAATAATATTCAAGGACGACGATGAACCCTTTTGATTCCAGGACATTTCCGCTTTCTTCCAGCAAAGAGCCTTCAATCCACCGTGTTCCCCATCCGGGGCGATAGTTCAACGACTCCGGATAGCAACCTCCGAACAAAGTAGGTGTCAATAGAAAAAACAGGAAAAAATAGCGCATTTATCAGTAATCGTAAAAAAAATTGGACCTATCCTGAAGATAAGCTAAACCCTCAGAATTGCAAGTTTTTGTTACATTTTTACCATTGTTACTTGAACTTTGAAGTTCTTGACCCGGCAGTTTAGTTTTGCTAAACTTACACAACTGGATTTTATTTGGTCTGAGGCAGTAAATGAGATAAGCATTTACAGAAAAAAATCACACCTCGCTGGTAACAAACTCCTTCATCACTATCCAACCATCCTCACAATACCTTAAGCGGTACAGGGAAAAAATGTGGGAAAAAGTAAATAAAATATTTGGTAACGAAAACGCAAAAACACTTAAGGGCTACCGAAAAGTAGTGGAAAAAATAAATGCGCTTGAACCTGAAATGCAGGCTATTGAGGATAAAGATTTTTCCAAAAAAACGGCAGAATTTCAAACACGTCTTGAAGATGGTGAATCTCTGGATGACTTGATTCCTGAAGCTTTTGCTTTAGTTCGTGAAGCATCGCAGCGAGTAATTGGAGAACGTCATTACGACGTGCAGTTGCAGGGAGGGCTGGCCTTGCATCATGGGAACATTGCTGAAATGGCAACAGGTGAAGGAAAAACCTTGTCGTCTACTTGTCCAGTTTATCTCAATGCACTAACCGGAAAAGGTGTACACATTATTACGCCAAATGATTATTTGGCAAAACGTGACAGCAATTGGATGGGGGCGATTTTTGAATTTCTCGGTTTGAGTGTCGGTTTGATTCAACACGGTTTATATGATGATGACCGTCGTAGAGCTTATGCAGATGATATTACATATGGTACAAACAACGAGTTTGGTTTTGATTATTTGCGTGACAACATGAAATATTCCCTTGAGGAATATGTTCAGCGTGAATTCAATTTTGCTGTGGTCGATGAAGTTGATAGCATACTTATTGATGAAGCACGAACTCCGTTGATTATCAGTGGTCCAACAGAAGATAACGTAGAGAAATATCACCAAATTAATAAATTTGTTTACGGTCTCAGTCGTGAAATCCGTAAGGAGGAAGTGGGTAAACTTCCACAGGATCAAATGCACAATATAGCTGAAAATTTGGAAGAACTGGAAGATCATGATATCGTGCGTGATGGCGATTATGCCCTTGATGAGCGAGCACGCAGCATTAATCTAACTGATCAGGGCTCTGTGAAAATTGAAGGACGTCTGCAAGATCTACTGGTTAAAGATACAAGCCTGTTTGATTATGAAAACATGGAAATATTACACCATGTTAATCAGGCACTGAAAGCTCACTACATGTTCAATAAAGATGTTGATTATGTAGTTCAGGAAGGTCAGGTGATCATTGTTGATGAGTTTACCGGACGCCTGATGCCTGGACGACGCTTCAGCGACGGTCTGCATCAAGCTTTGGAGGCAAAAGAGGGTGTCAATGTTGAACGGGAAAATCAGACACTCGCGACAATCACTTTCCAAAATTATTTCCGGCTTTATAAAAAATTGTCTGGAATGACTGGAACTGCAGAAACAGAAAAAAACGAATTTAAGAAAATTTACAATTTGGGAGTTGTCGTTATTCCCACGAACAAACCTCTTGCACGTAAAGATCTTTCGGATGTAGTTTTCAAAACAGTTGATGCAAAATATCGTGCAACTATCAAGCGTATCAAAGAGCTTAACAAGAATGGACAGCCAGTTTTGGTAGGCACAGTTTCCATCGAAGTTTCTGAGGCCATTAGCAAATTACTCAGGAAAGTCGGAATTGAGCACGAAGTTCTTAATGCAAAACACCATGAGCGTGAAGCAGAAATTATCTCAAACGCGGGTCATTTTGGAGCAGTTACAATTGCAACAAACATGGCAGGACGAGGAACCGATATCAAACCTGCACCAGAAACGCTGGAAGTTGGGGGACTGTTTGTTCTTGGAACAGGACGACACGACAGCCGCCGTATAGACAACCAGCTCAGGGGACGTTCAGGACGACAGGGTGATCCGGGTGCATCCCAGTTTCTGCTTTCGCTTGAAGATGATTTGCTAAGGATTTTTGGCGGTGAACGTATTTCAAACCTGATGGACAAGCTTAATATTGAAGAGGACGAGCCGATTGAACATGTTTTTATTACTAAGGCTATTGGGAACGCACAGAAGAAGGTGGAGGGTTATCACTTTGATATCCGGAAGCATGTCCTTGAATACGATGATGTTATGGAAAAACAGCGTTCCATCATCTACAGTCGGCGTCGTGATATTCTGGGAGATGAGGTACATGATCTTATTTTAGAAATGTGTGATGGTGTGATCGACCAAATGATGGCTCAACATTGTCAGGACAAGTATGCTGATCAATGGGATGTGCAGGGTTTTAATCGTGCTTTTGAGGGTGTCTTTGCTAAGATTCCAGACGAAAAGTGGCATGAGGATGAACTTAAACCCGATGAGCATACAGAGAAATTTTATGGTTGGATTGAAGATCTTTATAAAGAAAAAATTGAGTTTTTCCGAAAAGTCGCAGAACTTAATTTTGAAACAGATGTTTCCGATGAAGACCGCAAAGAGGTATTCGGTCAAATGATTCTTGACTTGGAAAGACAAGTTTTGTTGAAAGTCAACGATAATCTTTGGAAAGATCACTTGCTTTCAATGGACCATTTGCGTGAAGGTATCGGTCTGGTTGGCTATGCCCAGAAAAAACCTCTGGACGAGTACAGAAAACAGGCATTTGAAATGTTTTCTGATTTAATGGACAGAATTGATTATGAGGCAATCAGTACCTTTTATAAACTTACAATTGCTCATCCGCTTGCAGAACCGGAACCAGCACCGCAGCTGCAGGATGTAGAATTCATTCATGGAGAAGTCGAAGCACCTGCCGCAGAGGCCAAAAAGAAAAAACCGCAGCCTATACGTGCTCAGCCTTCTGTGGGACGTAATGAACCATGTCCATGCGGAAGCGGGAAAAAATATAAAAAGTGTTGTGGGCTTGCCAAAAAAATTGCCTGAACATTAATGCTGGTCAAAGTAAATATATTCTCTCTATCTTTCCTACCATTTTTAGGAGGAATCTTAATATAATCTTGAAAAAAACTTCTATCAGTTTTCGAAATGATATATTCGCGGTTTTTTCCAAAGTTATAGCTCCCCCATCTCCATCCAAAAATTTTTTTAGGCCAAAAAAAATGACATCATTAGCTAAAGCCTACGATCCTCAAGTTTTTGAAAAAAATATAGCAGAACAGTGGGAATCTAGCGGTGCCTTCCGTGTGGATGCACATTCTAATAAACCTGCTTTTACAATTTCGATGCCTCCGCCGAATGCTACTGGACAACTGCATGTTGGTCACGCCGTGATGCTGGTTTTGGAGGATATTTTTACGCGCTGGCACAGGATGGACGGCCATGAGTCACTTTGGCTTCCGGGGACTGATCATGCGGCAATTGCCACTGAGAATGTGGTTTTGCAACAAATCAAAGCTCAGGAGGGCATTGCAGACCCTCGTGCAGAATTGGGAAGAGACGAAGTTTTGCGTCGTATTACAGAATACGTCGAAAAATCACAGGGAACCATTCGCAACCAGGTCAAGGCGATGGGTTCAAGCTGTGATTGGAGCCGTGAGCGTTACACGATGGATCCGCAGCTCAATCGTTGTGTGAACGAGACCTTTGCAAGGATGCACGCAGATGGTTTAATTTATCGTGGTCCGCGTATCGTCAACTGGGATCCTTATCTCAAAACCAATGTTTCCGATGATGAAGTCGAGCGCAAAGACACTCAGTCACCGTTTTACACTTTTCAATACGGACCTTTTCAAATTGGCACAGTGCGTCCGGAAACAAAATTTGGTGATAAATATGTTGTCATGCATCCGGATGATGAGCTTTACAAACAGTACAAGCATGGTGATACTTTTGAATGTGAATGGATCAATGGAACAATTACCGCCACCATCATTAAAGATGATGTGGTTGATCCGGAATTCGGTACGGGAGTTATGACGATTACACCTTGGCATGATCATGTTGATTTTGGCATTGCAGAGCGGCATGGCTTGGAGAAAGAAGCGATTATTGATTTTGACGGGAAATTGCTGCCCATTGCTCAAGAGTTTGCAGGAATGCCGATTGATGAAGCTCGTCCGCAAATTGTTGAAAAGCTGCTTTGTAAAGGTTTGCTTGTAAAAACTGATTCTGATTACACGCACAGCAAAGCGTTTAACAGCCGGGGCGGCGGGGCCATCGAACCGCAAATTCGCGAGCAGTGGTTTATTGACGTAAACAAGCCTGCTGTAGAATGGAAAGATAAAAAGCAAAGTCTCAAAGAAGTCATGATTGACGTGGTGCGATCTGGTGATGTTTGTCTGGTTCCGGAGCGTTTTGATTCAACTTATTTTTATTGGGTTGAAAATCTGCAGGACTGGTGTATTTCACGCCAAATTTGGTGGGGGCACCGTATTCCGGTTTATTACCGTGATGGAGAAACACGGGTCAGTCTGCAGCACCTTGAAGATTCTGACGGCTGGGAACAGGACCCGGATACTCTGGACACCTGGTTTTCTTCGGCGCTCTGGACATGGAGCACGCTAATTGATCCGGAATTGGCAAAAAATTATTCACTCTCGCTGGATGATTTGTTGAAGCACAGTCCTGATTTCCAAAAATTCCATCCGACGAACATCATGGAAACTGGCTATGATATTCTGTTTTTTTGGGTCGCACGAATGATTTTGATGACGACTTACATGCTGCAGGATGTGCCTTTTAAAACGGTTTATCTGCATGGACTTATCCGCACCCGTGAAGGCAAAAAAATGTCCAAATCTGACCCAAAAACGGTGATTGATCCTTTGGTCAGTATTGACGAATATGGTGCTGATGCCTTGCGAATTGCCCTGGTGCTTGGGACAGGCCCGGGACAGGACTTGCGGCTTTATCCGGAAAAAATGGAGAGCAGCAGACGTTTTGCCAACAAAATCTGGAATGCTGGAAGATATATTTTAATGGCTATTCCGGAAGGAACTCCGATAACTCCCCCGCAGACAGTAAGGTCAGAACTGGCAAACTGGCTATTGCATGGCCTGAATGATTTGATTCAAAGTGCTCAAGCCGGGTTGGAATCCCACCGTTTGTCTGATGTAGTTGATAATTTAAAAAGTTTCTTTTGGGGTGACTTTTGTGATTGGTATTTGGAAATGGACAAAAATCCGGAGCGTACAGATGAGGATAATCAGGTGTTGGCTTATGCCTTTACAACTCTGATAAAGTTGCTGCATCCGTATGTCCCATTCGTCACTGAGGCGCTGTGGGGACAATTTCGGCAACCGAAAATGCTGGTAGTCACTGAGTGGCCTCAACCAAATCAATATTGCTTCCCAGAGGCATACAGGCGAATTGAGCTAGTCAAAGAAACCATTTCGCAAATCCGTGCCCTGCGTGAAAAAGCAAATATTGGTCTTGACAAAAAAGTTGCGGCAACGCTGGATTCTGCAAAAAACGCGGAACTGTTCCGGACGCATCAAAATTTGATCATCCGGTTGGCGCGTTTAAGTGAATTGCAAATCAACAAAAAAACTCCGGACCCTGCGAGTGATACACTTGGAGCATATTTTCAGGATACGTTGGCCAGCATTGAGGCCTCTGCCGTGGATTGGAAAAAGGAAATCGAGGCTCTGCAAAAGAAACAAACAGCCGAATCCATCTTTGTCGAAAAAAGTCGTAAAAAACTTGACAACCCCGGTTTTCTTAATAAAGCTCCGGAACAGGTAGTCTCAGAGTTGCGGGAAAAAGTAACCGCTACCGAAAAGACACTACAGGCCCTGAAACAGCAAATTCTGGAATTGGAAAAGCTCGCCAGTTGAGTGAGTTTTTGGTTTTGCGTGTTAAGTAAAAGTTTTGAGCTAAAGATTTGAGCAGCTAAGGCTGCTGAGGAATACTAAGTTTTTTTCTTGCCGTTCTTGTTCTTCTTGGTGGATAACGGGTTATTGGTGAACGGCGGCCCCGGAATACGTGCCGGTGGAAATATTTGATTGTTATCTTCGTTCTTCAGATATGAATCGGCAAGAACGAATTTCAATTGACCCGAACAAGGAGCAGGTATGCAGATCACTTTGCGGTGGGTGGATTTGGATGCCCGTAGTGAAAAAAAATTGTGAAAGCTGCGGCACCAATGAATTAAATCTAGCCTTAAAAAGATTTGCTGGCTGTAATGCTTGAGAAAAGATAAAACACAAACATTTATTACTTAATGATTTAAGCACTAACAGAAAAAATGCTAAAAACTGCTGTAATTGGCGTAGGTTACCTCGGTCGCTTTCATGCTCAGAAATATGCCATGCTTCCTGGCTCAGAACTGGTCAGTGTGGTTGATATTGATCCGGAACAAGGACAAAAAGTTGCAGATGAACTTGAGGTCTCTTTTTTTTTGGATTTTCACGAAGTGCTGGATCAAGTTGATGCTGTAAGCATCGTTGTCCCAACCGTTCATCATTATGAAATGGCCAAAGCATTCATGGAAAAGAACATTCATGTTTTGCTGGAAAAACCGTTTGCCGCTACGATTGAAGAAGCGAAAGAACTGGAACAGCTTTCAAGGGACAAAAATGTGCGCCTGCAAATTGGTCACCTGGAGCGCTTTAATCCGGTTTTTACTGAATTTCAGCAGTTAATTGGTGAGCCAAAATTTATTGAAAATATCCGCATTGCGCCTTTTCCAAAACGTGGAACTGATGTCGATGTTATCCTGGATTTGATGATCCATGACATTGATTTAGTCTTGGCAGTGGTAGGTGAATATCCTGAATTTGTCGAAGGTACCGGAGTAAACATCATCACTTCCACGGCAGATTTGGCCAACGCACGCCTACGCTTTCCTTCCGGCTGCATTGCAGATTTGACCGCCAGCCGCGTATCTGATAAAGCTGAACGGAAAATGAGAATTTTCCAGTCTGGACTGTACCTTTCACTAGACTATGGAACAGGACAGGCACGCAAGCTTCAAGTCGATTCTGGAACGGCTCCAGTTCCAGAAACACTTCGTCCAGAGTCTTTTCAGCTGGAAAAAGGGGATGCCTTGTTGTCTGAAATTGAAAGTTTTTTATTGGCAGTTCGTGAAGGAAAAAGCCCAAAAGTCACCGCTAAAGATGGGCTGAATGCAATGGAGGTGGCTTGGCAAATCAAAGATCAACTATAGGATATCTTTATGTTGCTTTCTCGTTCAATATTTCTACAACTGATTGGTCCGTTTCTGCTGGCCTTGGGGATACTCACTTTCATTCTTTCCATGGAAACTGTGTATCGCCTGATTCACTTGATTGTGGAGCGTGGAGTGAGCATTTTTAGTGTGGGCATGATGCTGCTTTACCGACTTCCGCAATTTCTATCTGTTACCTTCCCTTTAGCAATTGTAGTAGCCTGTGTGGTACTGATGGTGCGTCTTTCCACGGACAATGAAATTTATGCAATGAATGCGATGGGAATTAGCCTTTGGGAAATCGGTCTTCCCATTTTTTTGTTTGGAATTATTGCTGCTGCACTTGCCTCCACAATTACGCTCTGGCTGCAGCCCGCCGGATACGCTGCCTATGAAGAAGAAAAACTGAGATTTCTGAAAACACAAACTACGAAAACTATTCAGCCGTTAGTGTTAAACTACGATTTTTCTGGAAAGGTTTTACACGTTCAGGACAAGAACAAAAATGAAGATTTGAGCGGAGTTTTTATTACTGACAGGGAACTCACGCATAGCTCGATGGTGACACTTTCAGAGCGCGGACGAATCAAAATTCGTGAAAGAGAGCGGGATTTGGTATTACACCTCGAAGACGGTCTGATTCATCTGCAAGGCTCTACTGAGAATTATCGAACGATAGCTTTTGAGCAGTTCCACTATATTTTTCGTCCACCTCAAATTGTTCCTACTAAAAAAGACGGTCATATTTGGGGGGCCTCCACTGAATCGCTCTTGCAGGACTCCAGTCATTCTTCAAAAATGGAACTGTTTTTAAGGCTTACCACTCCTTGGGCTTGTGCGGCTTTTGCGGTGGCGATGGTTCCGTTAGGTTTAATCAATCTGCGGCGCGGGCGTTCCGGAGCATACTTGCGGGCACTGATTCTGGTGATGACTTACTACATCTTGTGGATGGGTGCAAAAGAAATGACTTTGAATATGAACTATCAGCCATATGTTTTGTGGATGCCTCCGCTTTTGATTTTGCTTTTTGGACTTTATAGCTTGTACAAAAGCAATCTGCTCCTGCAAAATATCTTTGACATTCTAAATTCTTTTGGAAAAACAAGGTCAAGTCCAAAGTAAACCTCCCTGAAACCCGAAATTATGAACATGTTTTTTATATGAAATATTATTCACTTATCCTGCTTCTAGTGTTTTTGTTCGGAATGTCAGGACAGTCTGTTGCAAAAGAAACAGGTTTGCTTCAACTTATTCAGGAACAATATCAGAATATTCGAAGTTTTTCAGGGCATTTTATCCAAACCAGCCATCGTGCAAATACTGAGACTGGTCCCAGAAAGGCAGAGGGACGGGTTTCTTACAAACGCCCGGGGAAAATGCGTTGGCTTTATGAAGCACCGGAAGAACAACTGCTTGTCACAAATGGCGAAACGCTGTGGCTCTTCGATCCATTGCTGGAAAATGTGACCATTCAAAAACTGGAAAAACTGACTGACGGAACGGCCCTTTCTTTTTTGCTGGGTTTGGGAGACTTACGGTCAGATTTTCTTCGCCGGGAAATCAGCCAAATTTTGCTGGAAAATGTAGACGGATTGATCGTGGAGCTGGAACCCAAGAAAACCAGTGCAAATTTAGCATTTATTCAGTTAGAGGTACATCCGGAAACCTATGATTTACAGAAAATAGCTTTGATGGATCAACAGGGTAATTCCCGGACTATCACTCTGGAGTCGATGCAATACAATCTTGCGCTTAAAGACGATATTTTTGAATTCAAAGTCACTCCTGAAATGGAAGTGATTGAGGATAGAAAGCAGTAAAATTATCTGTCTCTTGTTTTTTCTAATAAGGGCGCAAACGAACAGGCGGGAAAAGAGCTAGTTCATAATCGTCTGTTTTGCTGGCTGTTGCTATAAAGCACTCTCCAATCAAACTATGCTCAATAAAGAACTAACATTACTCAATGTTTATTCCATTGCGATCGGGACGACTCTGAGCGCAGGATTTTTTCTGCTTCCTGGAATTGCCTTTAACGAAGCAGGACCGGCAGTGGTATTGAGTTATTTGATCGCGGTAATTCCGCTGATTCCGGCCATGTTCAGCATGGTTGAACTGGCCACAGCAATGCCTAGAGCAGGTGGGGCATATTATTTTCTTGATCGGAGCATGGGACCATTTGTCGGCACCATTGGTGGGCTGGGTACGTGGTTGGCCTTGGTATTAAAGACATCGTTTGCCTTGATTGGGATGGGTGCCTATCTTAGTATTTTTTGGCCGGATGTGCCGATTGTAACTTTGGCCATAATTTTAGCTGTCCTTTTTGGCATAGTTAATCTTTTTGGAGCAAAAAAAACAGGAATGTTTCAAGTCCTGATGGTTTTTACATTGCTGTTGATTTTACTTGCTTTCATCGGACAAGGTATTACTGAAATTAATTCACAGCATTTTGAAGGTTTTTTTGACAAAGGTGGTGTCTCTATTTTTTCAACTGCAGGGTTGGTTTACATCAGCTACGTTGGAATCACAAACATTGCCAGTGTTGCGGAAGAAGTCGAAAATCCTGAACGAAACCTTCCGCTCGGAGTTTTTCTTGCCATCGGTACTGCAATTGTGGTTTATGCTGTTGGAACAACGATTATGGTTGGGGTGCTTCCTGCAAATGAACTAGCACAAGATTTAAAGCCAGTTGCCTCTGCAGCAGACGTTTTGTTTGGAAAATGGGGAAAGATTGGGGTTACATTTGCGGCTGTAATTGCCTTTGCTTCAGTTGCAAATGCCGGAATTTTAAGTGCATCACGTTATCCCCTGGCCATGAGTCGGGATCATCTTATTCCAGCAAAATTTTCAAAACTCACTCCAAGAAATATTCCGCATTATGGAATTGCACTGACAGTTGGGTTGATTATTTTTCTTATCCTGACCCTCGATGTTGCCAGCATAGCGAAGATTGCAAGTGCTTTTCAACTGATGGTGTTTGCGCTTATTTGCTTTGCCGTAATCGTCATGCGTGAAAGCAGAATTGAGGCCTATGATCCAGGGTATCACTCTCCATTTTACCCGTGGATGCAAATTTTTGGAGTTTTTTCACCACTTTGGCTGATTGCAGAAATGGGCATAGTGCCTATTTTATTTTCGTTGGCACTCGCCACTCTTGGTACTATTTGGTATATTTCTTATGCACGTGAACGGGTTGTACGCTCAGGTGCAATTTATCATTTATTTGCTCGTCTTGGCGAACAAAGATCTGAAGGTCTTGATCGTGAATTACGCGGAATTATGAAAGAAAAAGGGGTGCGTGAGGAGGATCCATTTGATGAAGTTGTGACTCGTGCACATATGATAGAATTTACCCGGGATACCCTTTTTGAGGAAATTACTCGTGACGCGGCAAAAGATTTAAGTCTTAGTCTTGGTGTTAAGTCTAAAGACCTGGAGAAGAGTTTTTTGGAGGGAAGCAGAATTGGAGCCACTCCAATTTCTCACGGTGCAGCCTTGCCTCATATACGTCTTCCGGAAACGAAACAGGCGGAACTGGTGTTGGTCCGGACAAAAAAACCATGTTTTGTTGATGCACCTGATTTTTCCGGAAAAACCTCACTTCAGGGACCTATCCATGCGTTTTTCTTTTTAGTCAGTCCCAATGAAAACCCGGGGCAGCACCTGCGGATTCTAGCCCAAATTGCAGGAAGGGTTGATGACAATAATTTTCTCAAAGACTGGAAAGACGCCACAGATGAACAAGATTTAAAGGAAATATTGTTACGTGACGAGCGATTTTTCTCTCTTAGGATTCGTAGCAACACACCTTCTTCAGTTCTCATTGGACGTTCATTGCGTGAAATACGAATGCCGGAAGGCTGCTTGGTTGCCCTGATTCGTAGAAAAGGAGAAACGATTGTACCCCGTGGTCTCACAGTTTTGCTGGAAGGAGATCGCTTAACCATTATTGGTGATACACAGGGTATTGAACAATTAAACGATGAATACAATTAATTTTATGACAAGCAACAAACGAACAGACGGACGCGCTAACAACGAGGTGCGCCGGCTTGAAATTACAACTGATTTTACAATGTATGCAGAAGGCTCAGTGCTTGTTTCATCCGGAAATACAAAGGTGATATGTACTGCGTCAGTTGACAAAAAAGTTCCAGACTGGCTATTGGGACCTGACAAAAAGGCGCGTCACGGCTGGGTAACTTCTGAATATGGAATGCTTCCCGGTTCCACTGGAAGCCGTAGACGTAGAGAAACAGGAAAAATTGACGGTCGCACTCAGGAAATACAGCGCTTAATTGGACGTTCCTTGCGTTCAGTGGTTGATCTTTCTGCACTTGGAGCACAGACAATCTGGATTGATTGTGATGTGATCCAAGCTGATGGAGGAACTCGCACTTCTGCCATTACCGGCGGATTTGTGGCGTTGATTTTGGCTTTGCGAAAATTATTTCAAGCAGGGGATATCAAAACATTTCCGGTTAAGGAACACCTTGCTGCCGTCAGTGTGGGCATTGTCAATGGGCAGCCGATGCTGGATTTGAAATACGATGAAGACAAGGATGCAGAAGTGGATATGAACGTCGTAATGCTGGAGACCGGTGAGTTTGTGGAAGTCCAGGGAACTGCAGAAGGAAAAACATATTCACGGAAACAAATGCATTTGATGCTGGATTTGGCAGAACTTGGAATATGCTTGCTCATTGCTGCACAGAAAGAGGTACTTGGAAATTCGCTTGCTGGTTAAATCAGTCTCCTAAAAATGTTATGTATCCATATATTTTTTCCATAGAAATTCCGTGGTTTAACATTACTCTGGAACCTAGATTTTACGGATTGTTTTATGCAGTCTCAGTTTTGATTGGTTCACGCATTGTACGCACCGAAATTGAAAGGCGTCGTATTAACCTTAGCGAGAATGAGGCAATGAACATGACAATGCTAATTTTTTTGGCAGGCCTAATTGGCGGTCGTATGTATGAAGTGGTTTTCGAGTGGTCAAATTATTATGGGTTTCAGCCATTTTGGAAAGTGTTTGCAATCTGGGAAGGTGGATTGGCGATTCATGGGGGAATTCTCGGCGGTATCATTTCTCTTTTTATCTACTGTCGAATCAAAAAAATTTCGTTAGCCGCCATACTGGACATAGGTGCTCTTTGCATGATTCTTGGTCAAACACTGGGACGCTGGGGTAACTTCACCAACGGAGAAGCCGCCGGGCCAATCACTGAATTCTGGACAGGTATTGTTTTTCCTGCAGGAACGGCCGTTGATCACTATGCTCATGGTGCTCCTGTACACCCGACTATGGTTTATGAATCGCTTGGGAATTTTCTGATACTCGCACTGCTTTGGAAACTACGGCCACGAAATTTTCGCCCCGGTATGCTTGGCGCGGTTTATTTAATCACATACTCCGCTTTGCGCTCAGTTTTAACACCTTTGCGTATGGACAACCAATACTTTGTAATTGCGGATACCAAGATTCTTGCGGCGTATGCCATCAGTATTTTACTTGCCGGTGTAGGTTTATTTTGGATATTTCAGCAAAAACTTTGGCTTCCTGATGAAGCACTGAGCAGAAAAGCATGAGCGTTGATTCAGCAGAATTAGTGACACACCCTGCCATTATGCTGGCTTTGATCCTCTGGCTTGATTTGCTTTTTGGGGATCCTGTTTATCAATTGCATCCGGTGAGGCTGATCGGCATACTGTTGTCTTGGTATGAAAGCAGACTTCGGTCAATTGGACTAGATGGCAAATTCGGTGGCATTATTTTGGTCCTGCTTTTGTTATTCAGCGCACTTGTGATAAGCATGGGTATATCCAGTTACTTGAAGTCTTTGCATTGGAGTTTAAGTTGGCTCTGGTCAATGTACCTAGGGTGGAGTTTTCTGGCTTTGCGTGATTTACTGGTACACGCCAAACACGTTGCCAAAGCTCTGGAAACAGAAAATTTACCTGAAGCAAAACGGCAAGTAGGAATGCTTGTCGGACGTGACACAAAGCTGATGGATTTCCCAGCTTGCGGTCGTGCCACCGTTGAAAGTGTCAGCGAAAATTTGAATGATGGTGTGATTGCGCCGCTGTTCTTTTTTTGTTTTTTTGGCATCCAGGGAATGTTGCTTTTTAAAGTTATTAGCACTCTCGATTCAATGGTCGGTTATCAAAACGAGCGTTATCAGAATTTTGGCTGGTGCGCGGCAAAACTAGATGATTTTCTGAGCATGATACCTGCAAGAATCAGTTGGCTTTTGTTGTCTGGAACTGCAGCACTGTTTCCTGAATATTCTGGCAGAAATGCTCTCAGAGTAGGCTGGAGGGATCATGCAAAACTGCCCAGCTTAAATGCCGGTTGGTGTGAGGCTACTGCAGCAGGTGCTTTGAATATCAGACTTTGCGGACCAATCTGGCGTGAGGGCAAATTGGCCCACAATTATTGGCTCGGTAGTCAGAGAGACAGAGAAGGCGCAACTGCTTGGGATATACAACTGGCGAGTCGGTTGGCCTTGATTACCACCCTAATTGGATCAGGACTTATTGTGGTTTTATTATGGCTGACAGAATTTAAACCATTTTTCAGCACATGAAAATTCTGATTACTGGCGGAGTAAAAAGCGGGAAATCCCGTCACGCAGAAACGCGTATTCTGGAAATGGCCAATGGGAAAAAACCAGTTTACTTGGCAACAACAGAACTGCTTGATCCGGAAATGGAGGAACGTGTTTTGGAACATCGACGTAGGCGTGGAGAAAAATTCCGTACTATTGAAGAACCGCTACATTTGACTGATGCACTGCTAAATATGGAAGGTCCTGTACTTATCGAATGTTTGACGATGTGGCTAAATAATGCCCTGCATCACCAACTCTCAGAAAAAAAAATTATTACTGAAATCGAAAATTTACTGCTACTGAAATGCGATGTGATTTTTGTACAGAATGAAGTGGGATTGGGCATAATTCCCGATAATTCGTTGGCTAGGAAATTTGCAGATTTATCCGGAAGGATTGCACAGCAACTTGGTGAGGTTTGCGATGAGGTAAACTTGTGTGCAGCGGGAATATTGGTACAGATAAAATAATTAGAAAAACTCAATGAATACTCTTCAAATTAATTTGCCAGGACGAGAATACAAGATTGATATTGGTCTCAATATTCTGGATGAGCAACTGCTCGAACCGGTGCTGCTCAGTGGTACTGATCATGTGGTTGTGGTTACGAATACTGTTCTGCAAGACTTGTATCCGAACTGTATTTCCAAGGTTTTACAAGAGTCTGGCGTAAGAGTAACAACTTGCGTTCTGCCTGATGGCGAGGCGTACAAAAACCTGGATACGTTTTCAAAAATTTTTGATTTTTTGATGAAGGTAAGTGCAAACCGCAAAACCATGCTGGTAGCTTTTGGAGGTGGAGTAATTGGCGACATGGCAGGTTTTGCCGCAGCAACTTTTATGCGCGGCATTCCGTTTATTCAAGTTCCCACAACTTTGTTGGCACACGTTGACAGCAGCGTCGGTGGGAAAACTGCAGTAAATCATCCTTTAGGTAAAAATACAATTGGTTCCTTTAAACAACCGGAGTACGTTTGCATTGAACTATCTTTTTTGAAAACATTACCCTTCCGCGAACTGAAGGCGGGCTATTTAGAGTTGCTCAAACATGGTTTCATTCGTGATGCAAACTTATTTGAATTTATTCAGGGGCACACACTGAAACCGCTTGATTTTGAATTTTTGGAGGAAGCAATTTTTCGTTCATGTGCCATAAAAGGTCGAGTGGTTGAACAAGATGAGACTGAAACAGGGGTGCGTGCAATACTCAATTTTGGACACACTTTAGGGCATTTGATTGAAACCCATGCTGGTTATGGCACATACCTCCACGGAGAAGCTGTTGGTGCAGGAATGTGCTTTGCTGCATTTGTTTCCTGGCGCTGGAATGAACTTTCAGAAAAAGATTGGAAACGTATCTGTGGCTATTTAAGGCAAATTTTAGCTCCGGTTATACTCCACTCTCTGGATCTGGAACTATTTCGTGATTTGATTTTGCATGACAAAAAAGCACAAAAGCAGGCGGTTAATTTTATTATGCTAAAAAAATTGGGGGAAAGTTTTATTCAGCAAGATACGTCGGTGGAGAAGTTGTGGGATGAGTTCAATCAATTCACAGCATTGTATCCAGAGTTTGTGGAATTGAGATGAAAAATATTTAGACCATCCCTGTTTGTGAAAAAGCTGTGGTTAGTGGGTCAAAACCAAGATTGTTCATTGTTGTTTCCCAGCGTAGCTCATAATCCAAATCCAGCAGTAAAGATTCATCTAATGGTCCAAGCCACCAGGATTCCTCCTGGATTTCCCGATCGAGTTGACCTGCTCCCCAGCCAGCATAGCCGCTGCCAAAGTGATAGGATTTTACAGCTTGTCCATTTGCAAGCGTATACAGAACATCTTGTGCGGAACTTAGGTTGATTTTTGGTGAAAGAATAGTAGTCTCTTCTACTGAAAAATCGGAACTGTGAACGGCCCAAAAAGATTCAGGTTGTACAGGACCTCCGACCAGCAAAGGGATATTGAAAGCAGTATTCTCTTGCATTTCTTCGGAGAGCACCTCCTTAACTTGTGTTAAGGAGGGGTGATTCATGACGAGTCCAAATGCACCTTCTTCGTCATATCTGCATAAAAGAATAACCGATTTGTTAAAATATGTATCTTTAAGTGCAGGCATGGCAACCAGGATGCCTGGTACTTCGCTGTTCAACATAATGAATTATTGTAGCAGGAAAAAATATAATCTATGCCCAGTCTACCTCAACAAAATAAAGAACGCAATTTGGTAACGCAATTTCTTCATTCAATTCATTATCAAAGCTCATCTGGAAACATGCCCTACGGAAATGCTTTGAATATTTTGCGCGCAATTTTTGAGGCATCTGGTCAGCAGCATTTGCTTTACTTAGTTAAACTACGCAAGCTCTGGCACGACAAGATAGATAGTTTTCTGGCTAGAAATGCGTATCCTCGCAACATCTCAGTCCTTCGCCAATTCTCGGTCAATGATGATTTTATTAAAGAGTTAGTTAGATCAAGTGTTTCTTCGGAAATTATGCAGGCAGTGGAAAAATTAAACGGAGAGACCTTTAAACGCTCAGAACAATTTAACGGGAAATTGCAAAAAAAGTTGAAACGCTCATTGTCTTCTGAAGAAATGGAATTGTTGAAACACAAAGTTCGGTTCAAACCTCAGCAGACAATTTTGCACTTAACTGTTTACGACGGAAGCATCGCCCAGGCGCTTCGCTTTGAAACTGAGGCCTATCTCCGCCTCTTTGATAGATTACTGCCGGAATTAAAATTGGACGATATTAGTTGTCATGTTGGTGATTTGGGACAGGCGCAATATGATCAGCGTCAAGTTGCATTACTTGCTAAAGACTGGCATCTTGTCACTCCACAGGAAGTTCATCAACGCTGTATGCCGGCGTTCCTCCATCGTGTTTCGCGAGGACACGCGGTTTTAGTGCTTTATGTTGCAACTGATGAAGGTTTAGCGTTTTTGAAACGCACACCGGGAGCAGATTGGCTAGTCCGGCATTTGTACAAAAAGCGCTCTGAGTTACAGGAAGTTTTACAGAAAATTGCCTTCGTTCCCAAGCAGGAGTTGGGTTTAGAACAAATTCGTTTGCGATCTGTTGTGCTAGGTGATCTTCAGTCGGAAAAACCTTCTTCTGCTACAAAAATGAAAAGTGCTCAATTGACCTCCCGTTCCTCAAAAACATCTCTTTCGGCCAAAGAACAGTTCGCACTAATCAGAGAGAATTTGAAGGAAAGCTCCCACGATTCAAATGGTTCTGCTTAAAGAGATTTATAAAGCGTACAGTAACTTTTGTAGCGCTGCTCTGAAATTTTTTTGGAAGCTACGGCTTCTTTAATTGCGCACTGAGGTTCATGAAGATGTGCGCAGCCTTTGAATCTGCATTGTCCTAAATACGGAATGAATTCTACAAAATGTGAATCCAGATCTTCCGGTGTCACTAGTGGTTCCAGTTCGCGAATTCCGGGAGTATCCACGATGAATCCTCCTACCGGAAGACGAAACATTTCTGTCATTCTGGTAGTGTGACGGCCTTTACCTGATTTGCCGCTTACACGACCGATGCGGATTCCCCAATCAGGGAAAAGCCCCTTTATTAGTGATGATTTTCCCACACCGGAATGTCCGGAAAGAACGGACGTTTGGTTCTGTAGTAAAACACGCAAAAACTCGAGTCCTCTAGATTCCGGAACACTTGTGACTAAAACGGTGTAGCCAAGGGAAGAGTAAAGACTGTTGATTGGAGTGATTTCATCTGAAGTTGCCAAATCAGCCTTGCTGAGGATGAGCACAGGTTCGAGTCCACCGCACGAACTTGCCACTAACAAGCGGTCCACCAATCCTCCTCTAAACGGTGGACTGCGCAGCGAGGCGACCACCAGAAGTGTATCTGCATTGCTGACTAAAACCTGTTCCGGAACCCCTATACTGGGGCGACGCGAAAGCTGGGTGCGTCGGGGAAGCATCCGGAGAATCCACCCCGCATCTTCAGCAGCAGTCAGATCGATTTCTACTTCATCTCCAACAGCGATTTTATATTTGTGAGAGTTTCCTTGAAACAAGTTTCCACGGATGCGGCACAGACGAGGTTCTACATCTCCAACATCCACGTAGTAAAAACTTTTGGTACGTCTAACGACGATTCCTGTTTGCGGCAACTGTCTCCGAAAAGTGGGTAGGTCAGTCTTCTGGTTCGAGCTCGAAATCTGCCCCTTCTGCCCGATATTCATTGAGCTTATTTCGCAGAGTTCGGATACTAATACCTAAAATTTTTGCAGCATGAGTCCTGTTACCTTTAGCCTCATGGAGAGTTTTGAAAATAAAACGCTTTTCGGCTTCTCTCATCGACATTCCCACTTCAATTCCTAAACCTGAGTCTGGAAAGTTTTGGGGTTCCGCAAGAACGGGAGATGCATTAGAGGAAGCAGATGCTGGAGATTTTGGAGTGCTAGTCGCTATTGCCGCTAAATCTTCATTTATCGAGCTCTCACCAAGTTGAGAAGACATGAGTAAATGAGTTGGCTGGATTTCCTCTCCATTGCAGAGCAGCAAAGCGCGTTCCATTACATTTTCTAGCTCTCGTACATTGCCCCGCCAATGGTAATTTGTCAGAATGTTTAAGGTTTCACGGCTGACTGCAGGACAATTACGTTTGTTCATCTGAGAATGCTTTTTTACAAAATATGTCACAAGTACTGGAACATCATCCATCCGATCACGTAAAGGAGGAAGTGCTAGAGGAATCACGTTTAAACGAAAATATAGATCTTCGCGGAATTTTCCTGAATCGACCATTTCCATCAAATTCTGGTTGGTGGTCGCGATCACTCTTACATCCACGGGAATAGGATCTTTTCCTCCGACTTTGTCGATTTGATATTCTTGCAACACACGCAGAAGTTTTGCTTGAAGCGGCAAGGCCATTTCACTGATCTCATCTAAAAGTATTGTGCCTGAATGTGCCTGCTCAAACTTGCCACGATAATCTTGTGTGGCTCCTGTAAAGGCACCTTTCGCATGCCCGAAAAGCTCACTTTCAAGTAATGTGTCCGGAAGTGCGGCACAGTTGATTGCAACAAAAGGCCTTTTCGCTCTATCAGAATTTTCATGTATAAAATATGCCATGAGCTCCTTACCCGTTCCGCTTTCACTCTGAATCATTATAGTTGATTTACTTTTTGCGATGTTTCGGGCAACGTCAAGCAAGGACAGCATTGACTGGTTCTGGGTGACTATTTCCTTGGTCAGATTTACTGGTTTTGACTTTGAAGGCTTACTTTCAGCATCTGGATCAACATTCCCAGCAGTGCCCTTATAGTTCAAAGCTTGCTGGACAATAAACTGGAATGAATCAAAATTAATTGGTTTGCGGATGTAATCGAAAGCACCGTGCTTCATTGCTTCAACGGCAGTTTCTATAGTTCCGTATGCGGTAGCCATAATCACCGGCTTTGCAGGAGAAATGCTTTTTATGTCTTTAAGTAGTTCCAGCCCGCTGCGTTTGGGCATGGTCATGTCTGTAATGACCAGGGAATAATTGTTTTGCTTGAATTTTTTGAATGCGTCTATGGCGTTATGCGATATTTCTACCGGGTATCCACAGTGCTTCAGTGTCTCTGACATGGCGATGCGCATTTCAACTTCATCATCGACAATTAAAACTGGTTGGTTGACCATTATAAATCCCTTTCAATTTGAGTCCATCGTACATTCATTTTTCGGCGCTCGGTGTTATGGTTCCAGAACAATGCTGCTTTTGGCTAATTGGCTCAGCTGTCATTTTGCATGATCATATCACATCCGGTCTGGTAATGCACGATTCATGCGAAGTAAACCGCTCTTCGGTTTATGAGGTGATGCCTGCTCCTATAGTAAATATAATCCTTAATCTTCAGCGTCTACGTAGATTAGCCAGAACAACGCCTAATCCATGTTTTTGTGTTGAATTTTCCATGCGCTCTGTTAGTGTTTATGGTATGTATCAAACCAATAAAAAAGGAGACACAATGGTCCTCAATGACGACTTTAAATCTGCAGCTGAGCGTGTGACTCAGCTTCCAAAGCGTCCACCAAATGATATTCTGCTTCAACTTTACGCACTTTTCAAACAAAGTACCGTGGGTGATGTAACTGGTGATCGACCGGGATTTGCCGATTTTGAGGGACGTGCAAAATTTGATGCGTGGAATAAACTCCAGGGAAAATCCGCTGATGAGGCGAAGCAGGAATATATTTCTCTTGTTGAAAAACTCGAACAAGATGCTGCTGGATAAAACCTTCATGCCGTTTGATCTGCCTTTAATGAACCTCGTTGAACGTATTAAGTCCGGAGGCTTCCGTGCAGAAGCAGTGATGGATGCTGTTTATGACCAGATTGATCAATACAATTCTTCGTTGAATGTTTACAGGAGTCTATTGCCACGAGAAATTGCCGTTTCTCGTGCACGACAAATTGACGAGAAAATTGCTTCCGGAAAAATCGTTGGTAAACTTGCTGGAATTCCGGTTTCAATCAAAGACAATATTTGCATCAATGATCCGGAATTGAGCAATTCGTGCGGTTCGCAAATTCTGGGTGAATATCACTCGCCTTTCCATGCCACAGTGGTAGAAAAATTGTTGCAGGAACATGCGCTGATTATTGGAACCACGAATATGGACGAGTTCGCAATGGGTTCGTCCACAGAAAATTCGTCATTTGGTGCAACGAGTAATCCATGGGACTCAGGGCGGGTTCCTGGTGGCAGCAGCGGTGGTGGGGCTGTTTCTGTTGCTTCTGGAATGGCGCTGTTGGCTCTAGGCTCTGACACAGGAGGATCAATTCGTCAGCCCGCTTCAATGTGTGGAGTCACCGGATTGAAGCCAACTTATGGTACAGTTTCCCGTTATGGCTTAGTTGCATATGGTTCTTCACTGGATCAAATTGGCTGTTTAACACAAAGGGCTTCTGATTGCCGTTATGCCTTTTCCATTATTCATGGTCATGACTCTAATGAAAGCACTTCTGCAAAAATCGAATTGTCGCTAGCTCCGGAAGTTGCAGAGCTTAAGGGATTGCGGATTTGCCTTCCGGATGAATATGCAGCTGCAGAATCTGCAGATCCGGAAGTGGTGGCAAGTGTAAATGAATTAGCGGAGTTGTTGCAGAATCAGGGAGCAGTTGTTGAACGAAGTTCACTTAAGTTTCTTAAATATGTAATTCCAACGTACTACGTTCTCGCTTTTGCAGAGGCAAGCTCAAACCTTGGACGTTTTGACGGTATTCGTTACGGAGTCAGGAAACAGGAACAGCCATCCCTAGAATCACTTTACGCAACAACCAGGAAAAAAGGTTTTGGTGAGGAAGTGAAACGTAGAATCATGCTTGGTACATTTGTTCTAAGTTCCGGATACTATGATCAATATTATGGGCGGGCTGTGCAAGTAAGGGCATGGATGGAACAGCAGGTAGGCCAGCTTTTTAATGAATTTGATTTTATCCTGGGGCCGGTTTCGCCCTTTCCGGCATTCAAGTTAGGTGAGAAAACTGATGACCCGCTGGCTATGTATTTGGCCGATATTTGCAGTGTGCTGGCAAACCTCACTCGAACACCCGCAATTTCAATTCCTGGGCGGCCAACAAAGAGCGGATTACCAGTTGGGTTACAGTTAATGGGGAGGCGTTATGAGGATCATCACCTATTAGCAACTGCAGCAGCTGTTCAAGAATTGACGGAATATCATCAACTTCGTCCAGAAAGTATTTTTACCAAAAAACTAGAAATCTGAAACCTTATTAAATGCTCGATCTTAAATTAATCCGAAGCCAGCCTGAAGAAATTGCGGAAAATTGCCGCAAACGAAATGTCCACGTTGACATTGAAAAATTGTTGGAGCTTGATGAACAGGTCAGGCAAATCACTACTGAAGTCGATTCGGTTAGACAGCGTCGGAATGAGATCAGTAAAGAAATGAAAGGTAAAATTCCGTCTGATGAACGTCAGCCGCTGATCGAAGAATCAAAAAATTTACGTAACGAAGAGTCTGAGAAAGAATCATTTCTCCATGAACTGGTAGAGCAGCGCCTCAATTTGCTAAAACAGGTTCCAAATCTAACACATCCTGATTCTCCAGAAGGTTTGACTGATGAGGACAACATGCCGATACGGGAAGTTGGAACCATTCGAAAATTTGATTTTGAGCCAAAAGACCATCTTGAGCTGATGGAGGCACTGGACCTGATTGACTTTGACGGAGGAGCAAAAGTTTCTGGACAAAAATTTTACTACCTCAAAAATCAGGCTGTTTTCTTGGAGTTGGCACTAGCACAATATGCCCTCGGTTTGCTGCAAAAAGAGGGATTCACCGTTCACATGACACCGGACTTGGCGAGGAGTCAGATTTTGGACGGCATTGGCTTCAGTCCACGTGGTGAGGAAACCCAGATTTATTCGTTGGAGGATTCAGACCTCTGTTTGATTGCAACAGCAGAAATAACTTTGGGTGGGTTGCTGGCCGATCAGGTGCTCAAGGCAGATCAATTACCGATTTTGTATGCAGGTTTTTCGCATTGTTATCGCACCGAGGCTGGTGCGGCAGGGCGGGAATCCCGCGGATTATACAGGGTGCATCAGTTTTCCAAAATAGAAATGTTTGCTTTTACTCATCCTGAAAAGTCGGAAGAAATGCATGAAAAAATGCGTGAAATTGAAGAACAGATTTATCAGGATTTGGAGATTCCATATCAGTTGGTTAATATTTGTACCGGTGACCTTGGAGGGCCTGCTTATCGCAAATATGATTTAGAAGCCTGGATGCCGGGACGGGGGAAATGGGGCGAGGTTACGTCTACCTCAAACTGTACAGACTATCAGTCACGGCGCATGAACATCCGCTACAAAGATGCTGATACAGGAAAAAACCAATTTGTCCATATGCTCAATGGAACTGCAATTGCGGTTTCACGAACTTTGATTGCCCTGATCGAAAATGGACAGCAAAAAGATGGTTCAATTAAACTTCCGCGCTGCTTGAATCTTCCTGACATACCTGCACCAATTTCCGGGTAAAATCATTTTTGTCTTTCAATTGCGCAATTTAAGTTATAGTGTGTGCATTTCTGTTAACCAATTAAACATAAAAAGATGATATGAGAACATTTACAATTTTAACATTTTTACTTTTGTCTTCAGCAATGGCTTTCGCAGAATTGCCCATTGGTGAAATTCCGCCAACAATTGTGCTGAAAGACGATTTAGGTGGTAGACTAGACGGTACACAGTGGAGCAGTGAAGAACTTGTTTCCGGAAAAGTCCTCATCCTTTTTTATGTTGACCCTGATGAATCGGACCTTAACAATCATGTCAGCGAAGCTCTCAAGGCGGAAAACTACCCTTCAGAAAAATATGGTTCTGTTGCAGTAATTAATATGGCGGCTACCTGGCTGCCAAATGTTGCCATCAACATAAAATTAAAAAGCAAACAAGAAGAATACAAATCGACAGTTTATGTGAAAGACCTTGAAAAAACGTTGGTTCAGAAGTGGGGGTTAAGTGACGATAACAACGACGTCATGCTGTTTGGTAAAGATGGGAAGGTGCTTTATAGTGTTGACGGCAAATTTACTGACGCTCAAGTTAAGGAAATTGTAAAGGCTGTTTGGGATAATTTATAGCGAAGGTTGACTCAACCGTTACAGTGAGACTCGATTAATTGGTCTTTACAAGATCTTTTCTGGCCTGAACCGCAAGTTCGTCGCAGCGGTCATTTTCTGGGTTCCCGGAGTGTCCTTTGACCCAGTGCCATGAAACTACATGCTCGTGACTGACTTCAAGCAGGTGAAGCCAGAGATCTTTATTTGCAACCGGCTTGCCTCCTTTGGTTTTCCATCCTTTGATCTGCCAGTTTTTGAGCCACTTTTGCTCAAATGCATTTTTCACGTAACTTGAATCTGTGAAGAGTTCAACCACGCACGGTTTTTTTAAAGCTCCCAGGGCTTTGATCACAGCCGTCAACTCCATACGGTTGTTGGTTGTGTCAACTTCGGAACCGGAAATTTCAGTGCGGAGACCGTGCTCTTCGGAAATCAAAACCGCTCCCCATCCTCCAATTCCGGGGTTGGGTGAGCACGCACCATCGGTGTAAATTTTAACAGAGTTTTTGGGCATTTTTTGTGTGAATTTGTCTTTAGCAGAATCCAGTATATCAGAAGCAACATCTGACTACGATTTCAAACTTCAAAATGTTTGGGTATTTTCTGCTGCTTAAATTTGTTGGTTAGATGAATCCGGATTTTAGTCAAAATGGTACATGGATCTATATTGATCCGGATGAGCAGAGCATTGAACAAATCGAGGAAACTCTTGATTTGGATACACTCTGCGATTTGTTAAGATGTGAAGCTACCGATATGGAGGAACTAGGCGGGCCGTTTCTCGCTTATATTGACGGAGAAGGTGCTTCTCAGGAAAGGCAAACAGAATGGGAATTTAACGAAAATCCATTCTGGGGACCAATGCTGATTGTCAAAATCGGAAAAGAAGAATCCTGGCTTGAGACTTGTGATGAGGAAGATTTGGCGGTAATTGAACCGCTGGTAAAATTTTTATGCTAAAAAATTAAAATGAGAGATACGATTTTTCGCGCTATGGTAGTTAGTAAAATCAATGAAAAAGATTTTATTCGTCAAATAACTGAACGCTCAATAAACGAACTGCCAGAAGGTGAAGTTCTGGTGCGGGTACGCTTTTCTTCGTTGAATTACAAGGATGGACTTTCCTGCACTGGAAATCCTGGAGTAACTCGCAATTATCCTCACACGCCTGGAATAGACGCATCAGGTGAGGTTGCAGAAAGTTCAGATTCACGCTTCAAGGTTGGTGACTCTGTGATCGTAACAAGTTATGATTTGGGTATGAACACCTCTGGAGGCTTTGGGCAATATATTCGAGTTCCTGCTGACTGGGTGGTTCCGCTTCCGGATGGACTTTCCGTTAAAGAAGCCATGATTTACGGTACAGCAGGTTACACAGCTGCACTTTCTGTTCATGCTTTGCTCAAACATGGAGTTACTCCTGACCAGGGAGAAGTCGTCGTTACCGGATCAACCGGAGGTGTTGGTAGTGTATCAGTAGCACTACTTTCAAATTTAGGCTACAATGTGGTCGCTGCGACAGGAAAGACAGAGGAAACTGAATTCCTGAGGAGATTAGGTGCTGAGGAAATCATTCATCGTGATGAAGTAAACGATGAATCGAGAAAACCGTTGCTGAGAGAACGTTGGGTTGGAGCAGTAGATACAGTGGGAGGAACTACTTTAGCTACGTTGCTTAAAGCGATTAAACGCGGAGGGGCTGCAGCCGCAACAGGGTTAGTAGCATCTGCTGATTTACCGACAACAGTTTTTCCGTTTATTTTGCGTGGGGTGAGTTTATTAGGAATAGATTCCGGAGAAACTCCGATGAGCCTACGTAGTGAAATCTGGAACAATCTTGCGGGTGAATGGAAATTACCGCAGCTTAAACAACTGTCCATCGATTGTACATTGGATAGGCTGGATCCAGAAATTGACAAGATCCTTGCTGGTGGTCAGCGAGGACGTGTGGTGGTGGATTTGCAGTAAAATTTACACCGTTTTTTTACCCTCTTTCAAGGAGAAAATCATGGGTGATACGATTAAATATGTGCTTCCCGAAACTGAAATACCAAAGGACTGGTACAACATTGTTGCGGATCTTCCGGAACCCCCTCCTCCGGTAATGCATCCTGGAACAGGACAACCGGTGGGGCCTGACGATTTGGCCCCTTTATTTCCAATGGGTCTGATTCTCCAGGAAGTCAGCGCAGAACGATACATAGATATTCCGGATCCAGTCAGGGAAATATACCGTCAGTGGCGTCCTAGTCCACTTTACCGTGCAAGAAGGCTTGAAAAGGTTTTAGATACACCGGCTAAAATTTATTATAAGTATGAAGGTGTCAGCCCCACAGGGAGTCACAAACCCAACACTGCGGTAGCTCAGGCTTTTTACAATAAAGAAGAAGGTATCAAGCGTATTTCTACGGAAACGGGTGCAGGACAATGGGGATCTGCACTGGCTTTTGCCGGTTCGATTTTTGGGATTGCCATTGAAGTCTTCATGGTAAAAGTCAGCTTCCAGCAGAAACCTTATCGCAAGGCCATGATGGAATCCTTTGGTGCGACCTGTATTGCCTCCCCCTCGGACCAGACACAATTCGGGAAGGCATACCTGGCCAAGAATCCCGATTCTACTGGCAGTCTTGGTATTGCTATCTCAGAGGCAGTTGAAATTGCCGCCACAAATGACGATGTTAAATACTCCCTGGGGAGTGTACTGAATCACGTACTGATGCATCAGACTGTGGTTGGTCAAGAAGCCATCAAGCAAATGGAAATGGCGGGTGACTACCCAAATGTGGTAGTGGGCTGCACTGGAGGTGGTTCTAATTTTGCCGGGCTTGTGTTCCCGTTCATCGGTGAGCAACTGCGGGGCGGATCCGAGATTCGTGCGATCGCGGTTGAGCCGGCTGCGTGTCCATCCCTGACTCGGGGTAAATATGCATATGATTTTGGCGATACTGGAAATATGACGCCGTTGGTCAAAATGCATACACTTGGTTCAACCTTTGTCCCTCCCGGGTTCCATGCTGGCGGCCTACGTTATCATGGGATGGCCCCTCTGATCAGCCACATCAAGGAGCTTAATCTGCTCGAGGCTACTGCATATCATCAGAATACTTGTTTCGAGGCCGGCATAACTTTTGGTCGTGCGGAAGGAATCCTTCCTGCTCCAGAAGCCAACCATGCCGTTAAGGGTGCCATCGAGGAAGCTCTACGCTGCAAGCGAGAAGGGAAGTCCGAAACGATTCTCTTTAATCTCTGTGGACATGGACATTTTGATATGCAAGCCTATACGGAGTATTTTAGTGGCAGCCTTGAAGATCGGAACTACGATGAGCAGGAACTTGCAATGGCTCTTGCCGGGTTACCTTCTGTGGCTGCCTGAAGCAGTCTTTAAGAGAAATGGAATGGTGTGGCGACAATGACATCCATCCTTGAAGATGCCAAATGAAAAATCCAAATCGAACAAACCGTCCGTGGTTTTTTAAGGGAGCTGGATGAAAATAAACTTGATTTGGAAGATGGACTTTTTGATAGGAATATGTTAGGGTTTAACCGTTTCCCAAGATACATTTCCAGAAGAAAATCATGCTGCAATTCAAGAACGCGCGGCAGATTTAAGCAACGTTTTTTTGATTCAGGTCAGCTGTTCTGATAGAAAGTGAACTTTGATTCAGGTCAGCTGTTCTGATAAACAGTCGTCATTGGCATTAAATGCGAACCACAATATTGAAAGTGTTTAGACAAGTAGCTACTTTTCTGGGCTTGTGGATTTTGTTGGCTCCACTGCTTCAAGCTTCAGAACCCTCCTTTATCCGTGAAAGCATACGTGCCCGAGGTATGGGCAATGCGTTTACTGCTGCTGCCAACGACGAGATGTTGTTGTTTTACAATCCAGCCGCTTTACGTTCAGTTAATTACAACATCTATGAGGCAGTTGGATTTAATTTTACCACCAATGAAAGTACAATCAATCTAGCAAAATCGAGTAGCAGCAATGCTACCCTCGGAGATTTGGCAGGGAAAAAAATCTATAATGAGGCAAATCTCGGTATCCTGAGTCATGTCAATTCTCGATTCGGCTGGTCATTCTTTTCAAATGGATTGTTAGATCTCCAAATCAAGAATCCAGTTCTTCCGTATTTAGAGGCAAAAGCATACGTGCAAACTGGACTTGCCGGGGGAATGGCGTGGAGTTTTTTTGATTACCAGCTTGATATCGGCCTGGGTGCCAAGCTTGTGCAAAGAGAAGGAATCGATACGCAGTTACGTGTTTTTGACGAGGCCATTATTGAGGTGACAGAAAATAATAAGACCACAAAACTCCAAAAGAAATTTGCTAAAAAAGCGGCATTGGCTCCAGATGCTGGAGTAATATATCACTTCGACAGCTTTCACAACATGGAACCCAAAGTGGCGCTTAGTCTGCAGAATATCGGCGGACTTGATTTTAAAGGGGCAGGTAAAGTACCGATGACATTAAACGTTGGTGCAAGTTCAGAGTCAGAATTAAATGGTTTTGATTTTATCCTGGCCGCGGATTATCGCGACATGACCAATGCCC
>ERZ651768.162-NODE-162-length-47306-cov-4.668784_pt1 | contig 47306 bp, 32 predicted proteins | sample MGYA00514754_ERZ651768 | MGnify/ENA metagenome assembly ERZ651768
CATCGAGATCTTGAATAACAACAGGTCGGTCACCACGACCCCCCATAGACCTGAACTCGCCGAGTATGCGGCCGTGATGGTCGCTGCGACCAGCACAGTCGTGTACTTGTCAATCCCAAGCAAAACACCGGAGATCTTGATCGCGGCCAAAGTGACCGTCGCCATGATCATGACATTGAAGAACACACCCAAATAGAGGGCGCGAAAACCACGAAGAAACGCCGCAGGCTTTCCTGCATAGCGGAGTTCGTAAAACCCCATATCAGTAAGGACGCCGGAGCGACGCCAGAGCTTCGCGTAGAAGAAGACTGTGCACATTCCGGTGATCAAGTACGACCACCATATCCAGTTGCCGCTGACCCCGTCGGATCTCACGATGTTGGTAACCAAGTTCGGCGTGTCCGTCGAAAAAGTGGTCGCTACCATCGATGTACCCAACAACCACCAGGGAAGCTTCTGGCCGGATAGAAAATACTCTTGCATCCCGGCGCCGGCACGACGAGCAAAATACAGTCCGGTAGCCAAGGCGATCACGCCGTAGGTTGCGAAGACGAACCAATCAAGCTGGCTCAGCTGCACCGTTCGCCCTTCGGCAGAGAGGTGCCACTCGAGGCACCTCCGTTGACATCATTGGCTCGGGAGCTTGGGCACAACCCAACTAGAGTCGCTCCCCAGCCTCCACTATCGCTCGCTAGGCAAAACGAATCGACGTCATCGCGATTGTTCAACACGGAGTGCACAATGCGGCGCAGCACGCCCTTGCCTTTGCCATGGATGATGCGCACGTCAAGAATCCCCTTCTTCCTGCAGGAATCCAGATAATCCCTGACGACATCATGGGCGTCCTGAGGGCGAAATGTGTGAAGGTCGAGAATTCCATCGACCGGGAATTCTACGACCCCTCTAGCTGGCTCAGCGTCAGATTCCGAGCCTTGGCTCACTTGCTCTCTTCCCCCTGGATACGCTGTGCAACCTGTTCGACCTCGTGCCAGACCCTCAAGAGATTTCCGCTCCACACCTTGGCAATTTCTTCTTCCGTGTACCCGCGTTTCACTAGTTCGTGAGTCACGTTGAATGTCTCGGCGGCGTTGTTCCAGCCGTCGATGCCGCCACCACCATCGAAGTCGGAGCTGATGCCAACATAGTCAATGCCAATCAGATTGACGGCGTAGTCGATATGATCGACAAGGTCCCCAACATTAGCTGCGGGGAATTCGAGGTCGATCTCCTCGGAAACGCGGCGCTCGAACTCGGCTTGTAGAGCTTCTTGTGCGGCTCGCTCCTCTGTCGTTGGCTCCGACTGCTCAGAGGCTGTGGGCACACCCCGGCCGCCTCGGCTGCCCCGACCGCCCCGGACGCGCGCCGGGAGACCCATTTCCTCACGCAACGCCGCGATCGCCACGTTGCGTGGCCCAGGGTCCTTCAGGTAATTACCGAGCGCTACCGTCTGCATGACACCACCGTTCTCCCTCAATGCGAGCAATTGCTCATCATCAAGGTTGCGAGAATGGTCTCGCAGAGCTGTGGCGCTCGAGTGAGATGCGATAACTGGCGCCTGTGAGATTGCGAGCGTATCCAGCATCGTCTCCTTGCCAGCGTGCGAGATATCAATCATGATCCCTTGCCGGTTCATTTCGGCGACCGCCTCTGCACCAAGTTCACTGAGACCGCCGCTCATACTCCGTTGCGGTTCTTCGCTGGTTCCGTACCAGCCAGCGGTGTTCGAATCTCCGAGCTGGTTATGGCCATTATGGGTGATCCCCATATAGCCAGCGCCCCATTCCTTGAACTGGGCGATCAGCCCAATGTCGTCACCCATCGGATAGCCATTTTCGATGCCAATGGCGGCAACCAGCTTACCTTCAGCAGCAATCTCCTCGGCTTCTGAAGCACTAGTAGCAAGACCGATCTGGTCGCCGTACAGCTCATTGGTCATCCGGCGAATGCCTTCAAACTTGCGCTTTGCCGCACCAAGTGCGTTTGTGTATCCCTCGTCAGTGAGATTGCCCTGCCCCTGCCCTACGTACACGATGAAGAAAACTAGGTCGAGACCACCTTCACGCATCTGAGGAAGGTCCACCTGACGACCAGCCTGGACATTCGGATCCTCGCCCTCAGAACCGTCAGTGGGGGCAAAGTTTCCCGAAATATCCTTATGAGTGTCAGCCGTGAGAACCCTCTCATGGATAGTTTGGGCGCGCGTCGTGAGTTCCTCTGGTGTCTCGATGGTTCCATCGTCTCCACTGCAAGAAACTGCAGCGATCAATAAGCTGGCACACAGAACTCTGTTGAGACAATGAAGGGATAGTTGAACGAAACCTGGTCGCATAGTGAGTCTCCAATGAACTGCTGTTTGACCGCCATAGAAGAGCTTAATAAAAGACCGGACGGTTAAAGAACGCAAGGGCGGTTAACTGAACTGACAATCAGCCAAGTAAACCCCCTCCGTCAATCACGAGTGAAGTCCCAGTAACGAACGCCGATTCGCTGCCCGCTAGATACAGAATCGATGTCGCGATCTCCGACGCATAACCAACTCGCTCCATCGGTCGAGCAGCGGCCTCGGCAAGAAATCGTGCTCGCGGCACGTCGAGTTCCTTGGCCTCTACCTCAAGCATGGGAGTGTCGACGTCACCTGGACACACGCAATTGACCCGGACCCCGTCTGGCGCGTGATCAATCGCCATTCCCTTAGTCAGTTGTACGACCGCACCCTTCGAAGCGCAATACGCAGCAGCTCGCGGACCGGCGGCCAACCCCCAACCGGACGCCATGTTAATGATCGAGCCACCCCCACGTTCGACCATCAATGGAATGACTTCTCGCGAAAGCAAATAAATTGCTTTGACATTAACTTCCATGACACGGTCCCAATCCGCCTCGCTAGTCTCAAGAATCGTCGCCCGATGGACAACACCAGCGTTGTTGACCAAAACGTCAACGCCACCGTAGACCTGCCGGGCGGTCTCAGCCACAGACGCGCAGTCATTCTGGCGCGTCAGATCAGCCACAACAAAGCAGGCCGAGCCACCTTCCGTCGAGATTCGGTCTGCTAGCGAAGCCCCAGAAGGGTCGATGTCAACCGCAACAACGGATACACCTTCATTAGCAAATGCCTCTGCTGTTGCCCAGCCAATCCCGGAGGCCGCACCCGTTACGACCGCGACCTTACCAGTCACCCGCTGATCACCTCCGCCACGGCGGCCAACGTAGATGAAACGTCATTGTTGGTGTGCGCGACGCAGGCAACAGAGTGCAGGGCCGACGACGGGCTCATGTAGACACCATGGTCGAACAACTTCCAGGCAAAATGCTGATAGGCAACACGGTCAACGTGGGCACAAAACCCACGGAAGTCGGTAATTCGTTCTTGCTCCGTGAACATGATCTGTAACATGGGACCAACATTCTGAACGATGGCGGCTGTACCCTCGGTTGCAAACAGCTCGCGCAAACCGGAACAAAGTGTCTCTCCAATATCCCACAAGTGAGTAAATGCAGCCGCACCATCCTTGTTCAGTTCTCGCAGGTTAGCAGCAGCTGCAAACATACCCAGCCGCGACGCGTTTTGGGTGCCGTAATGGAGCACTCCGCCCCACTCCAATCCCTGCATCAGATCAGCCCTTCCGGCGAACCCCGCCACCGGCATTCCACCACCAACACCTTTGCCGAATGTAACAATGTCGGCCTCAACGTCGAAGTATTCTTGACACCCACCCGGCGCTACACGAAAGCCAGTCACTGTCTCGTCGAGAATTAACAAAATATCATTGTCCCGCGTAATTTCACGAAGCAGCTTCAGGTAGCCATCTTGGGGTGGTATCACCCCCATGTTTGCCATCACACCCTCTGTAATCACTGCCGCTATCTGTCCGCGGTTGTCGATTACAGCACGCTCAATCGCAGTTGCATCGTTCCACGGCACAACGATTGTGTCATCGAGGGCTCGGCGGTTAAGTCCGGAGCTGTCGGCGATCTTTATCGGGTCGTTACGATGACCGAACGCAACCGCCGATTGTGGATGGCTATTGACAAGGAAATCGTCATACCAACCATGGTAATGCCCTTCGAACTTAATAAACTTTGGACGGCCCATCATGCCGCGCGCCAGACGAATTGCAGCCATGGTCGCCTCAGTTCCCGTATTGGCGAAGCGAACCCGCTCCGCACCAGGGACCATTCCAGCGATCAACTCAGCCACTTCGATTTCAATCTCTGTAGCCGCCGCCAGCAAGCTGCCCCCAGATGCGGCTCCTGTGATTGCTTCGACGACAGACGGATGAGCATGGCCAAGTGGCAGGGCCCCGTACGCTAGCATCCAATCGATGTACTCGTTCCCATCAACATCCCAGATGTGTGAACCGGAGCCGTGCTCGATAAAGAGCGGGTAGTCTCCGTAATTTGCAGGGCCGCGAGAAGGGGAGCTTCCACCCTCGACCATCACGCCAAGTGCCCGCTCAAAAAGGGCCTTTGACTTCTTAGTACTGTGGCTCATTTCTATCTCCCATCTCCAGATGCCATGGCCAACGCTTAAGATGGTTAGCGACTCGCCAGTCCGCCCGCGATTTCGCCCCCGTCGATAGTGAAGACCTGGCCCGTAAGGTACGCGGCTTCATCAGACGCAAGGAACGCAAAAAGATTGGCGACTTCATGTGGGCGCGCGTGTCGCTGAACAGGGATTTTGGCGTTAAGTTCCTCAAGCATCTGTTCTGTGTATTCACGCTTTTGCATGGGCGTCATCACATACCCAGGAGCAATGGCATTTACACGAATATCCGGAGCCAGCTCGAGCGCCATCGATTTGGTCAGTGCAATCACACCCGCTTTGCTGGCATTGTAATCTGCGTAATAAGGGTAGCCGACGATACCATTCGTTGAGGCTGTGTTAAGAATCACTCCACCTTGGCCTGCTTGAACCATTTGCCGAGCTGTTATCTGGGCTACATGAAAGGCTCCCGTTAGGTTCACACTCAGGACTTGTTCCCACTCCTCTGCCGTAATTTTCAGGAATTCGTGCCGCACACTAACACCGGCGTTATTAATCAGAATATCGATCCCGCCAACGTGGGCCACGACCTGCGGAATAGCATTCTTTACGGCTTCTCTGTCGCGGACGTCACAAACCACGAAATCAGCTAGCCCGTCCAGATCCTTCTTGGTCCGCTCGCAAGCTTCGGCGTCCATATCAAGAATACAGACAGCGGAACCCTCCGATATGAAACGCTCGACGGTGGCGGCACCGATCCCACTCGCACCCCCAGTCACCAGAACTCGTTTGCCTTCCAATCCACTCACCACAGTCTCCCCTCCCCCAACACCAGTCATCAACCACCGCAGGTCATCCCGGACTTCACCTCTACGTCAACATCGTGTCGCCGCGCGTATTCATTGAAACACCTCGCCAGTTCATTGGCATGATCGTCCACCTCTGCCGGTTGAACTGTCCCATTGTCGTATCCCAAGCTGTCCCGCATTACACCGATTGCGGCCTCAGTAAGCACCACGGCACCATTTTCTTCGATTCTTGCAATTCCGTCGAATTGATGAGATTGCTCGTTAATAGAAATCGCCTCATCAAGCGACAAGTCCCTTATGGAAGGGACCGCGATCTTGCCGTCGCCGATACTCACTGGATAACCCCCGGGAAGTCCCAATGGGCCGGGTGCATGCATTTCCCAGGTATTCTCCGACAACAACGCGTTAACTAAGCCAATCGCAGAGGCTGCCGTGAAGGCGCCCCAGCCCGGTCCGTTCGGCAGAGGACACGGCTTCAGTAAAGCGCCGTGCGCATCAGCTTGCTCGGTCAGATCCCGCCCCTTATGAAGAACCCGAAGATGGTAGGGCGGAGCTTCGTGCTCCGGTTTCTCATCGATCTTTACCGAGCGAGTATGCGATCGGTCTTCGCAACTATGAAAAGCGACTCTCTGGAGGGCGTGGTGAGCAACGAGGACGACTTTGAGTTCGTGTGGCCTTATCGAAAGATCATGCGCAACTAACATGCGAACCTTGGCAACCAGTTCATCGACGTTGCCGATCCCAACAGTCGGCGCCATCCCCATCTTTGCAAGCACAGCGTTGACTACGTCGGGATAGGCAGCGTTAACCACTGGGCCTTTATAGCTCGATGCTACAACTCCTTCCATCACGCGGACTGCGAGTCTCAGGTGGAATGGAAGCCACACACCAAAGCCGGCTGCTTTTAGCACGTTTGCCGCAGGTGGAAACAAATCAAGTAACCACCATGTCTGCATCGATGCAGCGTTAATCACAAGGTCCGGGGAGACTTCTTCAATGACAGCAGCTAATTGCCCTGGGTCCGCTACATCAATGGTCCGATGCTCAATAGTAGGCACCGAGCCCCTCGCTATGGCGCTCAATCGAGAGAGATTACAGCGTGCCTCGCCCTGGTCGGAACTACGACTTAATGCGACAACACGACCAACTAGAGCACTGCCGGCCAACTGATCGAGAAGCGGGCCACCAAGATGGCCCAGCCCGACCAAAACGACGGTGGCGCCCATCCGCAGTGATCAGCTGTCTTGGATGGAGTCCAGCACCATGCCAAAAAACTGGCTGGATCCACCTCCAATCCAGCGCACGACAATAACAACGTCACTAGCCCGATCGAAGAAGATCAGATTGCTACCAGCGCCACTGAACCAAATCGCGTCAGGTGCCTGTGGCACCGGGCGACTCGTTTCACCCTGTCGGTTTTCACGTTCGCTGTTCAGCATCCAGTTCATGAATCCATAGCCAGCATTGGCCGGCCCAGGCGCTCGTGCCATTTCGATCCATTCCTCTGAGATAATCCGTTCGCCATCCCAGACACCATCGTTGAGGAATAAATACCCGAAACGGGCCATGTCATGGGCGCTGATATGCATGCCGCCACCCCAGTGGCCGCCGCCGCTGACGGACTGGATTTTCTGGCCGTCAATTTCGACCCAGGAATTCCGATATCCGTGCCAACGCCACGTGTTGGAGGCCCCGATACGATCCATAAGGTGCTTGCGTAATACTTGAGGGAGGGGCTCACGCCAGACGTTAAGAGCAACGAGCGCCAATAAGTTGACACGTACGTCGTTGTACTCGTAGACGGTTCCAGGTTCCGACAACGGCACCTTTTGAATGTCGGTAAAGGTCGCTGGTTCTCCTTCTGGGGTGTTCCGTGCCGGCCTGTCGGCCCATGCCGGCATTTCGAATAAAGTTCCCCGCCAATCGCTTGTCTGGCGCAAAAGATGGTCCCACGTAATCTTTCGATTGTGCTCGCTACTGAAGAGTTCAGCCGTGGGCATGTAATCAACCACGTGATCTCCCAGATCACGGACAAGTCCCCGATCGTACGCAAGACCCACAACGGTTGAAAGAAAGCTTTTGCTAACACTGAAAGTCATGTCGACCTTGCGGGTTTCTCCCCATTCGGCAACTACTTTTCCATGGCGAATCACCAGCCCATTCATGGCAGCACGAACCGTCGTCGGACCGTACGTATCAAAGAACGGCTCGGTACCAAACCCGGTCTCATCCCGAAGCCACACTGCAAGGTCCCGGCTCCCCTGGTTCTGATTTTCCAGAGCGAAGTTGATTGCCGTTTGAAGAGTCTTTCCATCCATCCCTTGCTCTTCGGGCGTACTGGGTGCCCACTCTCCTCTGGCCGGAAAATAACGATCCTGCGCCGTGCCCGTGGACGGTGCCACCGCCATCGAGCTTGCCAAGAACAGGCCGACCAGCCAGCTACGAAAGACCCTGCCCCCATCAGACGTTCTAATCATAAAATTCCATCCCTTTTAAAAGATTCATTGCTGCCGACGCTACTCGGGAAATTCGCCCACTGTAATAATTATCTGGTGCCTACGAATCGGGCTGTCCAATTTCCTGGACGCGATATAGAAACTGACGCCCCCTCAGGTAAAGCTCATCCCCAACTATCGCCGGCGATGCTTCGAACCCGTCATCGAGGTTGTTCTTCGCCAAAATTTCGAACTTGCCAGCATTGCTGATGACCAACGCCCCGCCGTCTCGGCCAAGGAAGTAGACGTGACCGGCAGCGCCCACTGGAGATGAGTAGATCTCCTGTAAGCCATCGAGTCTTTGGGGGCCGTAATATGCCTGCCCACGGGTGACGTCGAACGCCGTCAAGATCGGCGAGTTGCTCTTTAAGAAATAGAGAATGCCGTCGTAAAGCAAAGGCGATGGCACGTACGGTGTGTCATGGTTGTATTCCCATAGGATCGCGGGGGAGTCGCTAATGTCTCCGTGCGCATCAGCCAAACGCACCGCACGCAACGCCTCCCCGCGATAGCCACTTGTCATATAAACAACCCCATCTGCTTCGACCGGCGACGGAATCGGATTAACCGTCAGGCCTGGGCCGTCCCATACCAAGTCGCCGGTATCCAGATAGTAACTGGAGGTTCGATTTTCGCCCGCGGTAATTACCTGGGCACGTCCGTCGAACTCAACCACCAGGGGCGTTGCCCACGACTCCGGCTCGTCGCGGGGTTGACGCCACAACTCGCGACCGGTGTTCTTATCAAGGGCGACAATGAACGAATCGCCCTGATGATCCCAGACGATGACGATCGTGTCCCCGTGGAGCGCCGGGGAGGTGCCTTCACCGAAGCCATTACGGATCCGCATGTCACCGAAGTCAACATCCCACTGGAGATTGCCTTCCATGTCGTAAGCGTACAGACCACGCGAGCCAAAAAATGCAAACACATGTTCACCATCTGTGATCGCCGAGCTTGACGCCCAACTGTTGTTGGTTTGCTTTCCCTCGTGCGGAGTCTCGTGACGTGCCACGTCGCTCCAGATGAGACTGCCGTCGGTACGGCTTAGTGCCATGACCGTAAAGTCCATGGCTTGAAGAGGTTCCGCCTGGCGCCGACTAGGCCGCCGCCGTTGCCCACGTTGTTTCGTAGGTTGAACCAGTGGGGCTGACGCTATGCCCGCATTGTTTTCCCTTGGGCTTTCCGCTGTATTTTCGAGTGCTTGGTGATGACTAGCTACAGAACTAAAGGCTTCTAGAGGGCCACCGTTGGTTACCGGAACCGCAGACAAGATGAAGATAGTGTCCTCCCAAACCACCGGTGTCGCAAAACCGTTACCCGGGATTCCCACCTTCCAGGCAATATTCTTTGTCTCTGACCACTCAATGGGCGGGTCACCAGACGGCGCCACGCCATCAAAGTTTGGCCCCCTCCATTGCGGCCAGTAATGCTCGTCGACGCCTCCGGCCGCAAAAGCCCCAACGCTCACGTATATCAGTATCAAACCTGTAATCACCGGAAATACAGCTAGGAGAAAAACTTTTCGCATCGCGTTTCCTCAATCAAGGGCAATACTGATCATTACGAACATGCCGATATTGTATCGAGCAACATTACGAATGGACAATTGGCCAACCCCGAGGGGAAATAGCCTGCTTGTCTTCCTCACATGAACACCCGGTGCACTTAACACACGCGTAGGACCCTAGGCTTACTATCTTCTCTGTGATTCCAGCGCCCTTAGGAAGGCTACCGTCTCTGCATCATTAGGATCTAAGGCCACCAACCGGCGCAGATAGCCAATGGCACGATCCAGATCATTTAGATCACGGCTAAAAGCGGCGGCACCGACCAAGAGCTCCCGGTCCGCTGGGTAGCGTGACAATCCCTCATCCAGGAGCATGATGGCACCGGGAAGATCACCAGCAGTCTGTACCGCGACAGCATGAACATATATGTAGTGGGGTTGTTCCGGCGCCAGTTGAGTCGCGAGACGGAGTTGCTCCACTGCTTCATCTAAACGGTCAAGTCTCACCATTAAAAGCCCAAGCGCGTAGCGCGCATCACCACTATCGGGGGCAAACTCAAGAGCCTTTTGCAGCAACGCTTCCCCATCCACATCCCGACCAGTGAGCCGGTAGAGATCCGCAAGGTTAAGAAAATTGGGGACAAAGTAGGGTTCCAGTTCTAGGGCCTTCTTGTATTCCTTCTCAGCCGTTACGAGATCGCCCTCGTAGATCGCAAGCCAACCGAGGCTGAGGTGAGATTGGGCTCGATCGGCATTAGCATTCAAGGCCACTCGATACTCGGCAATTGCGCGTTTGACATCGGAGCGCTCCAAGGATGGAACCTGTTGTGCTGGAACGGTTGTCATCAAACGTATTGCCTCGAGCCGCACTGATCGGTCCGGGTCATCCAACATGGGCTTAACTAAGCGCATCAGGGTGATGGGATCAGCAGTCTCGAGCCCAATCAATGCGCCCATACGAACCAGCGGGCTATCGTCTCCAAGAGCCTTGTTAATCAGTGGAATCGACGCCTGTGACATTCCCTGAAGCGCCGCCAGCGCGGTCGCCCGGCTAATATTGGGAGCGTCCAAGTCGCCAGCCAGCATCCGCAGCTCAGCTTCGGCAGCAACACTCTCGCTCCGTCCCGAGGCAAGCATCTCGAAATGGGACGGGGGACGGTCCGGGCCAAACCACCTCACTACCGCCTCAGCTGCCCAACTCGCACTCTCGGAGACATGACAGGTGGTGCACGCATTCGGCGTGTTGAAGCGTAGGCTCAGATCGGGCCGCGGAACACGAAAACTGTGATCGCGGCGAGGATCAACCACCATATAGGTCTCCGAAGTCATATGGCATGAAATGCATTCCGCTCCCTCAGATCCTATTTCGTGTCGATAATGATCGGGAGTGTCGAACCTTTCAGCTAAATGACAACGGTTGCACAGCGAATTGCCCTGATTGTACAGCTGCAAGCTATGAGGTTCGTGGCAATCACTACAAGAAACACCCTTCTGATACATTCGGCTCTGCAAGAACGACCCATACACATAGACTTCGTCTAGGATCTGCCCGTCACCGTGATACAGACCGCGCTCGAGAAGCGAAATGCGGTAGGAATCGGTAAGTGGCCTATCAAACCCGTATTCAGCCACTATAGCCCCGCGACGAGCATGGCAACGTCCACAAGTCTCAATCTCCACCTGTGATGTAGATCCCGGTACCCGATGCGCCAATCCAGTGTCTGCGTCTATTGACCATGACCTATCGGCACTGCGGGGAAATTGAACGACGAGACCCATCCTCGCAGCCTCTGAACTCGCGTCGGTAACGTTTGGGCCCCCGACACTACGGCTCGCCGTTGCAACCTGTGTTGCCCAATCCATATGCGCCGACCCGGGTCCGTGGCAAGCTTCACAAGCCACGTCGATCTCAGCAAATGTGCTTCCATATCGATTACGACTGGCATCGTAGTTCTTATCGAAATTAGTCGAGTGACAATCAGCGCACATTGCATTCCACGTGTAGGCTATGCCCGTCCAATGCAGTGGATCGCCAGGTTTATAGAGAGCTTCAGGCTGTAGGCGAAACCACCGCTGCCCCCCTTGCGTGATCGGCCGTGAATCCCATGCCACGTCCAACGCTTGGTAGCGACCATTGGGGAAAGCGATTAGATATTGCTGTAATGGGTCTACACCAAAAGTGTAGGCGACCTCGTATTCGGTTAGTTCGCCTTCTCTATTCTCTGTTTCCACAAAAAACACATCGTCGCGACGGAAGAACCGTATTCGATAACCTTGGTGCTCAAGCGTGGTGTCGGCGAAATTCCCAAGTACATTCCCCGCGTTTGCGATTTGCATGGAACGATCGTGATGTGAGCTCTGCCATCGGTCATTTTGTTCAACGTGACACCTGGCACATGCTTCACGACCGACAAACGACAGTGATTCAATCACTGACGTAGAACCCTTCAAGGAATCCTGGCCAAGCGGCTGACAAGCAATGAACGACACGGCAAGACCGAGGGCTAGTTGTCCAGCCCATTGTCTCATTGGATTGTCCTCTGGCTTGCTAACACATCCAGCAAACTCGAATGCGACATGTTTGACCTCCAGGCCATCGGCCCGAACGACTAAACATTCAACCGTGTCTGTCGGGTTGTTGATTTAGCAATGCTCCGACGAAGTCTATTCGTCGACGTGGAACTGAAGCATCATCCCGGCCTGCAAATGCTCGGAAATATGGCAATGCATCATCCAGTCACCTGGATTGGTAACGTCCAAGAGAAAATCAACTGTCGTGCCTACAGGTACAATTGCCGTGTCCTTCCAGACAAGGTTAGGGTTAGCAACACCATCAATCTCTGTGACTAGAAAACGCTGGCCGTGGATATGAACTGGATGGTTCATAGGATGGATGGTCTCAGGGTCGTTGAAAATACGGATCTTGACTACATCACCAACCGTAAAGTTCCAATGGTTCTCTGCATTCTCTGCACCGGTGTTACGGTCTCTCAAAATCCACGTCACTTGCTTGCCCGTTGACAACCAATTCATCATAGGCATTGTGTCATTCCATTCCATCGGCGGAACGTATAGGCCCTTTTCAAACTCCATCGAGAGAACGATCGGCAAGGGCAAATCCCGAATGCGCAGGGTCGTCTCAAGTTCGATGTCAGGGGCCTTGCCAAAAAATTCGCGATAAGCAGCGATATCCGTCTGTACGTCAACATGCTCTCGCAGACCACCAAAGCGGGCACTGAGATCCTCCGCCACGAGTTCATCGGACACAGTTACGTGCCCGAGTAAATCGACATGCGGGAAGAACTCCCCACGGAAATGGTCAATCGCCTGTATTGTGTTCTCAATTAGAACCGCACCGGCTTGATCAAAGAGCACGTCAACGACATAGCGCTCTGCTGGTGCGATCACAACGCTTTGTACCCACTGCTCTCGCTCGAATTTGCTGATATCAGAAGCAATAACTTTCACTTTAGCGTTACCAAACGTCACGTTGAATGTCCGTGAATTGGCTACGTTGGTAAGAAAAAACCGCACAACCTCGCCACGTTTCACATCGATCGAGTAGTCGGTCGCTCCGTTGACCAGCATGATGTTCCCGAAACGACCCATCAGAGCATGGGTCGGCGTACTAGTCCCAAAGTGCATCAGTCCAACGTCATCTATCAGAATGTCATCAAGGATGACCACCTCTTCCCGATGCACCGGCCCGTAATAATTTTCGTTCGGAGGTGCCACCATCATGTTTCCGTACAGCCCAAGGTCCTGCTGTATATCTTCGCGTACGTGGGGGTGGTACCAATAGATACCTGAATCACGAAAGTGGACCTCGTAGCGAAAAGCTTCGCCCGGTCTCACGGCTGGTTGGGTCACATCCGGGACACCATCGAAGCGATTATCCAAGCGCAGCCCATGCCAGTGCACTGTCGTTGGCATTTCAATGTTGTTTGTAAAATTAACTATGATGGTAGCCCCCTGCGGTGCCCGGATCAGAGGCCCAGGATACTGACCGTTGTACCCGTACATCACGTAAGGTTTGCCGCCAATCTGGCGGCGCACGAGCTGGGCTTCTAGATCAATCTCGTCACCATCCTCTAGATCCAAAACCTCGTTGGGTACGGCCATGGGGAACACATCGGGGTCGATTCCGAGCCCCGGCAAGTAGGGCTCATCCGGCGGAATTGCCATCTCCAGACCTGGCATCATCGGCATGTTACCCATTGGTGGCATTCGCCACGTCCCCGGTTCACCGGGGCCCATCGCATGGCCTTCGTGCTGCATGCCCTGCATCTCTCCCACTTCAAATGGCTGACGAAGGGCTTCCTTCTGAGAGTGACTCGGCTCGATCCAAGACGCTGAAAAGGTCGTCACGGCGAGCGCTAACATCATGGAAAGTCGGATCAACACCGGAAATGAACCTCTAACGGAATCCGTACTTAGCACACGGTTCCGCTTGAAACGGACCGTGCCCAGCCAATGTATGCATCCGCCCGCTGCGCGACATGCCACGCATAATAATAGGGCCTTCCCAGGCAGACTTAGGCTCCATCGACGGCTCACGGGTTATCACTACAAGGAACTTATTCCAGCCCGTCTGCCCACTTGCGCGAAAGTTTTCATCAAGTTGGCCAAGGCGGACAATTTGACTGATTTCCGTGTCCGTAATCCAGGCAACGTAGGCCCCGGCCCGCGGAGCCTTAAGGCCCTCAATCTGAATCTCAAGGTTGTGTAAATATTCACCCGTCGGAGCCAACGCTACTCCAAAAAATGGGGACAGTGCCGCCGTCGAATAAGCAACACCGCTCGACAATCGCGTCCCGGGCACCCGCCCAGTCGGCACCAATTCGATTGCATAGTAGTCGGACGGTTCCGTCGCAAGGGGTTTGGTTGGTGCCAACAGCACCGGGCCCCCGGCACAAGAAAAGACTGGGAGCACCGAAGGTAGCCCCCATGTTTTTACTACTACTGCCGAATCAGGCCCCGGACTCTCCGCCGGACCTGCCAAAGCATTGGGGACAGCCGCAGGCGCCGCTGCTACAACCGTCAACCCGACTGATAGCACCGTGGCTAGCGCAAATTGGTGTGCCCGCCACTGCCTCACTATCGACCTCCACCCGGGCCCTTGTCCCACTTCTGAGCGCTCGAAATATCCGGCATGCCCCAAGATTCACCATTCCACCCAAGGAATCCATCCATTCTGAAAGCCCAGAATCCAGTGTTCATATCCGATATGACAATAAGGCCATCGTCGTTACGAACGTCCACTCCAAAGGCCCCGTTAAACATCGCTGGACGGTCATCGTATGCCGGACCGCCAACGTACGTGTCGTAATAAGCCACCGTTACAGGGTTTGAAGCATCCATCATGTTGAAGACCTGCAAACCATCGTGATAGCCAGAAACAAAGACATAGGGCCAACGAACTTCGTGGTTGTGCACCAGGTTCTGCCAGTCGGCCGTCCACGCAGAAATCGGCCTGTTTATGTTTGTTGTCTCTCCGTCGAGGGCCGGCTGCAAGTCGAAAATTCGAAGCGGCGCGTACTGGTATTCGGTCTCGGCGATCACGTAGCGTCCATCAGGGGTAGGCGTAAACGTATGCCCGGAGCGCACTCCAGTGATACCAGTTAACGAAACAATTAATGCCGGATTCTCAAGGTCAGTAATGTCGTACACGTAGTAACCGCCTGTACCGCCACCGTAGAAACGATCAGTCTCCGTGTCAGGATGATAGCCGGCATACATATCATGGTAGCCACAACGACCGCTGCAGTCTGGCCCCACTGGAATCGTGGCGACAAGCGCCTCATCGGCCCGTCCCTCAACGACGTACCCAAGGTCATGAACTTTGGCGTAAGGACCACCAGTCGAAATCAGCAGGACTCGATCGTTGCTGTGTTTATAGATAAAAATGTTATGGAATCCGCCGGGATCATCAGGCGTACGGATGCGCGCGACTTCTTCGATACGATCTGGAAGGTCAGTGACATCGAGTACAACCGCTCCCATGTCAGCATCCGGGCCACCCTGGCGAAACTGTAGCGACTGGACTACGTACCAGCGGTCATTCCACTTGAAATACTTGACGTCCATTCCACCAGTACCAAGATGGAGGTCCTGGTTCTCGATTCGCCAGCGTTGGACAACTTCTGGGCGACTTTCGTCACTCAGATCGATGATATCGATACCCTTCTCCCCTTCATGCCCGTACACCATACGGCCAACAAACGCGTAAGGGCGGTCCATCTCTTGTGAGATCTCGATATCCGAGACACTCAATTTGGGGCCCAGAGGGATATGCGAAACGACCCGGATATTATCGGAGCCACGCTTTTCTGGTGTCCATTGCTGAGCTGTAACGTTGACAGAGGCGATCACCGAGATCGCAAGGACCAGAAAGGACAGAAACGGTAGTGGACGACGAAGACTCATGTGCGACCTCTCTCGCATCGACCGCAACGTAGATGGCCGAATGATTAGGGCATACATATGGTTTCCTGGGGACATTCCCACGCCCCAAGCTTGGAAGTTCTCCTAATGGTACTCGTTGCTAGGCACACACACCAAGCACCGATTGCCCCAGCTAGCTACAGCGTCACGACCGATCCACAATAGCGAAATGACCCAAGCAGCGTCACGAACAATTCTCGCACTGGACACCACAATCTAATATGCGGGCTGGATTGCCTGTGTGATAGGCGCATCGAACGGCCATTGGATCCCAGGCGCTGCAGTAGCCATCTGCCTCGTGTTAATTCATCATGCTATGGCGACCAAACGGAATGTAGAGATACGTCTCGCCGTTGCCGCTATCGGGACCTTCATTGAGAACCCTTAGGCTCCGCAGCAAAACAAAGGCTATAGCCCGATGAGGCGGCCTTGCGTGGATCTCTAGGGTCTCTTGACGAACTTCATTAGCATCCGGTCCGTAATGTACCGAACGTTCATCGGGCCACCGTAGATAGAGTAGTCATCATCGTCCCTACGCAGGATGTCGGATTCCCCAGCAAGTATGAATCCGCCTTCGGCAAACTGGGCGATGACGGTCTGCTCACCGAGTCTGTGGGTCGTCATATTGTGGCCTTCAGCCTCATTACTACGCACCTCAACGACAACAAGAGCGCCGTCATCCTTCAAGATCCGGGACAGGTCCGCCATCAACCCAAGGTAGTCTTCTACCAGATGGTACTCACGAATCAGCACGATCGCATCAGCTGAGCCACTGGGGATCGCGGCACGTGATTCGGCCATTCTGATGTTTCCTGCCTCAGCTAGGTCACCGTGTTCGATACGAGCCGCTAGGCCCTCGTTCCCACGCTCGGCAATCACCTCTCCAGTGGAGCCCACGATCGCTGACAACAAGAACGTGTTATAGCCACTGCCTGCACCAATATCCACAACCGTGTCGCCTGAACTAATGCCACCAAATGCATAGACCTCTACCGGCCGAGAGTACTCGTCACGATCTGTCTCGTCGGCTCTCTTGGGGATATCTTCCCCCGCCGGGTGAACATGCTCCCCTTCTTCGTCCTCCTCCACACCATCATGCTCATTATGTTCGGCACCACTACCCTCCCCGCCGCCTCCGGCGCACGACACCGCAAATGGCACAACGAGGCACAGTGCAAAGGCTAAGACAAATTGGAGCCATGGGCTGTTGGCTTGTTTGATTTGAGGCACGGGGATCCTAACCTTTAGCAAAGCGAATCAGCGGCTAAACGCCGCCTGGATTTCGCGGATCTTTGACTGTATAAGCCGCACGTTCGCCGGTCCCATCCGCAGCAGATGTTTCTGGGGCGGGCTCAAGTTTTCCAGCTCTGGGTCACTAAACTCCCACAAGACGTTACCTCTGCGTACTTCCACGTACCCCTCTGGAAGAGGAGTCGAACCAAGCGCTCGCAAAGCGTCATCCAGTGCATTGCGGAATCGTTCACCAGGGTACCCAATCTCCCCATAGGCCTCATCGAAGAGAGGCTCGAGATCAGCATAGAGCTCCACGGTTCCGGTAGCATCGAGTGACGAAAACACGCCCGTGATCCACGTATAGCGTTCGAATGTTGCTGGATCAATTACGACCTTTCCTTCCCGTTCGGCAACTGCAAACCCCTCTTCTGGCTCCAAGTACAGGAGGAGAGCTCGTGGGCTCTCACCGTTCGCGATTGCGACGACCGCAGAAACGAAGGCACGCGCTATACCGTCCACCGCAATAACATCACCCAAGCGTGGATGTGCGGACACCCCCTCGATCATTGCTCGCAGGAATCCGTCACTTGCCGCTAAGGCCGGCAAGACCATCGGCTCGGGCTCAGGCGGTGGCTCAACCTCCACCACCGGTGGTGGAGGAGGAGGCGGTGGTGGTGGCTCGGGCTCACCACCCCTAACCACTAGCCAGATACTCGCGGCGATAACGATAATAGCGAGGACGCTCGCAGACGCAACTTCGGCAGGCGTTTTCACGCGTACACTCCAAAAAAAGGAAAGAGGCTAGGAGATCAACTTTAATGCCTCAGGCCATGCAGTGCCAATCCGAAACGCATGTCAAAACTACATCATCGAGAGGAAGTGCCGGTTCGGAAGGGCGTTTCATCGTAATGCGAATGCTCCCTAGCCATCAGTCGCTGAACTTAATCCCTTGGGCAAGTGGAAGCTCCGTACTCCAATTAACCGTATTGGTCTGCCGTCGCATGTACGCCTTCCACGCATCCGAGCCCGACTCCCGGCCACCCCCTGTTTCCTTCTCACCACCAAATGCCCCGCCAATCTCCGCACCACTAGTCCCGATGTTAACGTTGGCAATGCCACAATCGCTGCCGCGGCTAGAGAGGAAATACTCAGCTTCGCGCACGTGATCCGTGAAAATCGCGGATGACAAACCCTGGGGTACATCGTTATGCAGCGCGACTGCTTCTCCGATGTCATCAACTGCCTGACTCGGTGAATTGTCCACGTTGCCGTAGGGGACAATGTACAGAATTGGGGCAAACGTTTCCTCCTGGACAATACTAAAATCATTGTTTGCCTCAGCAATGCATGGGGTAACGTAATGGCCTCCCGTGTAGGCGGGGCCATCAAGCTTGGCACCACCATACAAAACCTTGCCCCCTTCCTCGCACACGCGTTCGACGGCTACGGTCAAAGCGTCAACCGCCTCATGATTAACCAATGGGCCCATCAATGTTGAAGGGTCACGAGGATCTCCAATACTAATATCCCCGTAGGCGCGGATCAGGCGGTTAACAAGTTCCTCCCTGATCGACTCGTGCACAATAATGCGCCGTGTCGACGTACACCGCTGGCCAGCGGTGCCGACAGCGCCAAAAAGTATCGCGGGGAGCACAAGATCCATGTTGGCTTGTGGCGTTACGATAATGGCGTTGTTGCCACCGAGTTCCAGAATGGTCCGCCCAAGACGCCTGCCAACAACCTCTCCAACATGATAGCCAACTTGGCAACTTCCGGTGCACGAGATCAACGGTACGCTACGGTCGTGCAACATACGCTCTCCCACACTTGAACCCTTTCCAGCTACCAACGAAAAGATTGCCGGGTTAACACCGTTTTCCTCGCATACAGATTGGGCAATCTTGGTCACTGCAATGGCGGTCAACGGCGTTCCGCTGGCTGGTTTCCAAAGGCTGGCATTACCGCATACTGCAGCAATCGCCGCGTTCCAACTCCACACCGCAACCGGGAAGTTAAAGGCGCTTATAACACCGACAACTCCAAGTGGGTGCCACTGCTCAAACATCCTGTGATCAGGCCGCTCGGACTGCATTGTGTTGCCGTAGAGTTGGCGCGAGAGACCATTGGCAAAATCACAGATGTCGATCATCTCCTGCACTTCACCGGTCCCCTCAGCGATAATTTTGCCCATCTCAAGCGTCACTAAGGCACCCAGTTGATCCTTGTTTTCACGCAGTCTATTTCCAAGTTGTCGGACGAGATCCCCACGAACAGGGGCCGGTACATTGCGCCACTCAAGGAACGCCTCATGAGCCTGGGTAACTACCTTGTCGTATTCGTCCTCCGTGACCTGGACGACAGTCCCAATACGACTACCATCGATCGGTGTAAACACTTCCAACTCAGGCCCCGAGCCAATCCAACGGCCTGAAAAACCCCCTAGATTGGTATCTTGGAGCCCAAGCGACTCGAATATCGCGGATTTTGATAAAATCTGGCTCATGGGACACATCTTTCCTTCAAGTGACTCTTAGCATCAGACTACGTGCTGCCAATTCAGTATAAAGGGTACCGTAATTTAGGTACCGTGCAGTCTGTCGAAAACCTCCTGTGGCGGCGAGAATATGCTGTAAGCGTGGGGAAGGTAATACGACTCTGTATCCAGAAACGTCGGTAACAACTCAAAACATGCATCCGGATGATTCAATCCTTCGAACGTGAGCCCGGCCTGAGGCAATTGGAAGTCGATGTAGTCCTGGTCACCGAGGACAAGGCTGGCCCTTACGCACTATTAAGCGACACCGTCCTATACCCAAAAGGCGGTGGCCAACCTGCTGATCACGGATACCTGGGTGACATTCGAGTCCACGATGTGCAACGCGTTAATGGCGAGATTCGACACTATCTGGAACGCCCGGCCCAGCTCGGCCTGTCCAAACTCACGCTTGACTGGGAGCGCCGTTTCGACCATATGCAGCAACACACGGCACAGCACCTAATCACTGCAATTGGTTTCAATAGATTCGGTTGGGAAACAACGTCATTTCACCTCGGTGCCAAGTCATCCAATATCGAACTCGACGTTGCCTCAATTGCCCAGACTGACCTGGAGTCGCTTGAAGAACAGACTGCGATCGCAATCCTTGAAGCTCGGGTGGTCAACGCGCGCCGAGTGCCAGCAGAGGCGTTAACCAGCGAGTCCATCCGGTCTCGTGGACTGCCCGCAGGGCATACCGGAGATATCCGACTGGTCGAGATTGACGGCATCGACTGCAACACCTGTGGCGGCACCCATGTGCGTACAACTGCGGAGGTTGGAACCATCAAACTACTTGGCACCGATCGGATGCGCGGCGGCACACGGCTCTACTGGGTCGCTGGCACACGAGTCAGGGCGCTCTTAGCCACCCATGAAACTCGTTCTGCAGCACTACGGGAAGTCTTTGAGAGCTCTGATGACGAGGTGCTTCAGGTTGCCGAAGCCAAGCTTCTTCGCCTGAAAGAAGCCGAGCATCGAATCAAACAACTGAGCACCGACCTTGCGAAGGAAACTACTCTGCGACTGGAGGCATCACAGGGAGTGGTGGTTGAAACACACATTGAGGGTGCCGACGCCGCTTTCCTACAGTCCGTTGCGCGCCAAATGACTTCACATGGAACCCAGAGACCGGGATTTTTGACCTCTACGAACGACTCGGGATCGTTTTTTTTAATCTACCGTTCAGCCAACTCGGACATTGATCTGGTAACTATTGGGCACCGACTGGCCACCTTGCTGGAAGGCCGCGGGGGAGGATCCGCGGATCTATTTCAAGGCAAAGCGGGGTCATTAGAACGACGCGAGGAGGCTATTTCCATTTTGAAAAATGCAATCAGCAACGGGCCCCATTGACGAGCTTTCCATTTTTGTGCTAGAAGCGATGGTGGGAACTGGTTTGAGCGCCGGTTAAACTACGCGCTATAACAGTGCGCCGTTGCCAACGAAGCCATTTGAGGCTGGAAATGATCCATTTGTGCTGATGAGTCGATACCTAGGAGGATGCTGATGTCTCGTAAGTTGAAGTTGGTCACACAGGCCGTTTTTGTAACCACCACGCTGTTCGCCCTGGCTAGCAGTGGCCTGACGGCAACCGCCGCCCCCGTTCCTCCTTCCTCGGCTCTAGCCCAGATGCAAGACGGGCTGATCAAAGACCTAAGGTGGCGAAATATTGGTAATGCCAACCTCAAGGGTCGCATTTCCTCTGTCGATGCACTGGAAGACAATTTTGAAGTTGCGGTTGTCGGCACTGGCTCGGGCGGAGTATGGAAAACGGTCAATGCTGGCACTACCTGGGAACCAATTTTCGATGGCTACGGGGCCGCTTCGATCGGTGAAGTGCGTATCGATCAAAACAACCCGGATATCATCTGGGTTGGTAGTGGGGAGGAAGACGGACGCAACTCAGCAACCTGGGGCGATCACGTCTACAAGTCGACCGACGGTGGAGCCACATTCGAGCCTGTACTTACTGAGGTTTGGACCACCGGCGACATTGTTATTCACCCCGAAGACTCGGACACCGTTTGGGTTGCTGCTCTCGGTAATATCTGGGGCGATGTCGGCAAGCGAGGCCTCTTTAAGACTACCGACGGTGGCGAAACTTGGGAACAACTTCTAGCCGGTCTGCCGGAACCTGATGGATTGACAGGAGCTCTACGACTACGGATGCATCCTTCAGACCCGGACACGTTGTGGGTAACCTTCTGGGAACGACGTCGCTGGGCGTGGCTGCTCGAGTCAGGGGGCCCCAACGGCGGAATTTTTAAGACTACAGATGGCGGTAACACCTGGAATAAGCTGACCGAGGGTTTGCCCGAGGGTTCTTCTGGCAAGATCGGCCTTGACGTTTCAAGAAGCAACCCCGATGTCCTTGTCGCTCATTATGAGCACGGAACACAGATTCCCCAGTTCATCGGCCAGGGGCAAGACCGGGAACCAAATCCTGAATACGACGACATGGAGATACTCGGTTCAGGGATTTACCGCTCGGAGGACGGCGGCGAGTCGTGGGCCTATGTGAACCGCTTCTATAACCGACCGTTCTACTACAACCATCTCTGGTTGGACCCCAACGATGATGAGATCGTGTATAGCCTCACTTCGAGCATGCGCGTATCGCGCGATGGCGGTCACACCTTGGAGAGCATGCCACGTGGTGGCGGTGGCGGGCATTGCTATCACGCCATGTGGATCGATCCTCACGACTCCAATCGCTTTTGGGTCGGCAGTGACGGTGGATTAAATCTCACCTTTGATCAAGGTCAAAACTACCTGGATTTCAAGAACATTAATGTCACTCAATATTATGCCGTCGGTGTGGACATGTCTGATCCATACAATGTCTGTGGTGGCCTCCAGGATGCAGGCTCGTCGTGCGGCCCCTCGCTAACCCGCAGTGGGGGAATTTATACCAACGACTGGGTTAGTGTTGGCGGTGGTGACGGCTTTTACGTGCAGATCGATCCAACGGATCCGAACATTCTCTATTCTGAGTCGCAGGGAGGAAGTGTCAGCCGAGTTGACCTGCGCACGGGTCAACGAGCCAGTATCCGCCCCCGAGAAAACAACGTCGCTAATTACAGCGACTACATCACGCCCGAGATCGAAGAATCGATGCGCGAGCGTGGTTGGGGCAATAATCCATTTAGATTCAATTGGAGTGCACCGATTTTGTTGTCGGGGCATAACCCTCGAACAATCTATTTTGGCGGCAACCACCTATTCAAGTCGATTGATCGCGGGGACACTTGGATGATTGCGAGTCCTGACCTTTCCGACAACGACCCGGAAAAGACCCGGCGAGTCACCGGAGGCCTGACACAGGATGTCACCGGTGCGGAAAATCACGGGACCATCATCACGATTGCCGAGTCCCCACTGGACCAGGAAACGCTTTGGACTGGGACAGACGATGGCAATGTCCAGGTCACTCAGGACGGGGGCGCAACTTGGCGCGACGTCACCGGCAACATCAACATGCCCCTCGATACCTGGATCAGTCGTGTCGAAACCTCACGTTTTGATTCAGGTACTGCTTATGTCGCTGGCGATGGGCATAGGGCAGCGGATTTTCGGCCATACATCTTCAAGACAACCGACTACGGGGAAACCTGGACTCAGATCACTGACGGAATCCCGAATGGCCAAGCAGTTTACGTGGTCAAAGAAGATCCTCAAAATCGGAACTTACTGTACGCGGGTACAGAATTTGGCATCTTCTATACGATTAACGGGGGGGGCTCGTGGAACCCGCTGCAGCGCAACTTACCGGTGGTTGCAGTACACGACATTGTTGTGCACCCGAGAGAAAACGACCTCGTAATCGGCACCCATGGACGCGGCCTCTGGATCATGGATGATATTTGGATGCTGCAGCAGACGAACGAGGATGTTCTCGTCTCTGAAGGCCACGTATTCGACAATGGCATAGCAACACGCTGGCTAAGTAAAAACCCCATGGGAACGGGCGGCTCGCTCGCGTTTCGAGGTCAGAATCCAACTAAGAATGCTGTCATAGGCTTCTACATCGGCGCGGGAGCAACGGGTGATGTAGAGATCGAAATCACCGACGTAACTGGCGTCCACTCGCGCGCCTTCACCTTCCCGGCCCAAGCCGGCATCGGTGCACTTGAGTGGAACATGCGCTTCGATCCCACAGAGGAACAGATGGCAGAGTTCCGGGAAGCGCAAGCCGCTCGTGGCGGTCGAGGCGGTGGTCGAGGCGGCGGTCGAGGCGGCGGTCGAGGCGGCGGTGGCTTCGGTGGCGGTGGCAATCCGGATACCCAGCAGCCCACTTTTCGTCAAGGAGATGTGGGCGGGGGCGGCGGGCGCCGTGGAGGCGGCGGGCGCCGTGGCGGCGGCGGACCACAAGGCCTCACCGCCACAACTGGAGAATATCGAGTCACATTGAAGGTCAATGGACAGGAATTTATTAATAAAATTCGTGTCCGGGAAGACCCGGTCCTGAATAACCAGTAAGGAGGAATTTCGCCTTAAATAGCCACAGGGCTTGCGAAAACAGGGTTTTAGCGGGTAAATGTGCAGGTAGTGGGTAAATCCGTCCTCTCAGCGGGTAAATCTGCAATGTAGACAGGCGTATCCGTCCTCTCCTGAGAGGGGCGAATTGCCGCGCGAAAGCACACCGCCGGGTGGATGATGCGGATGCTTAAACGGGCGGCCCTACACTCCGGCGACGGCAGTCGCCGGTCAAGGAGAAACCGATGGCTGAGTGGGACAGCGACGGGACTACTACATGGGATTCGACTCCTGCCACGGAGAGCGCAGACTCTACGGAGAGCGCAGACTCCGGCAGCGAGATGTTGCTTGTGGGAAGCAAAACCAGGGCGGCGCTCAAAGCGCATGGCTGCAACGTGGGTGGAGACGCCCTTGAAGCCTTGAATGAGGTCGTTCACTGGTTCGTCCAACAAGGCGCAAGCCGGGCTGTGGCCAACGGCCGAAAGACGGTGCGCGGTCACGACTTCATGGTTAGTTAAGTAACTTTCGGCATGCACTTCGCTGTGTGACGACAGACCTCAACCAGGTCAACAGTCTTAGCGGGCGAGCCTCGAATAGTTTCGGGGCTCGCCCGCTTTACGTTTGGAGCCGCCCTCTCCTGTCCGAATTATTCGTGGACGCCCTGGACCTTGAGAAGAAAAAGTCCCTCCAGGCCGCTCGTCACTACGATGACACCACTGTCAAAGAATGGGTAGTTGCTCCACGAGCCCAAGGCACCGGTGCTAAGGTTTCCCATTCCTTCATTCGAACCCCAGGGAACAGTGTCGAAGTAACCAACCGGAGAAAGTTCAGCGGGGTCTGTAACATCATATACACGAAGGCCGCTGCGGTAGTTCGACTGATACATCAAGTTGCCACGTATATAGAGGTTGTGATCGGTCGCCGGACTCTCAGTCACGTATTGGCCCACAAGTACCGGATCGTCCAGCTTACGAACGTCAAATATTAGCGTTCGTGTACCACTAGACAATCCCGAGACCTCATCGCCCTCATCATTTAGATAGAAATAGGTGTGCTCATCGTTGATCCAACCCTGGTGTGCATACGCTGTGTTTGGGTACTCACCCAACCCAATAGCAACTGGGGCCTGCTTGTCGGTTAAGTCAGCGATACTGAGCACCGTCTCGTTTGCACCAAAACATATTTCGTGGCCTAAATAAGCTCCGTGAGGCCCGCGGTACGTAATGCACATGGCATCGTGCGAATAGCCAGTCCGCGCGCGTCCGCTTCTTGTATCGGAAAAACAGCCAACAAACACAGGATCCCGAGGGTCCTCGATATTGAGGATATGGAGTCCACCACCACACGTCTCTCCAGCGCCATTAGCCCCGACAATGTAAGCAAACGGGTGTTGTTTGTTGATAACAATGTTGTGGGCGCTAGCAATACCATCGTAGCGGGAGAACTCCTCAAACTTGATTGGTATGCCGTCGAAAGCCCTCAGTTCGGTTAGGTTGAACACCTGTACGCCATGGCGGCCTGAACTATCCGAAACAATGTAGGCAAAATTCCCATGCACTTTTATATCCCGCCACAGCGTTCGGCGAGTACCATCAGTCCGCTCTAAGCTGCCTAGCCAAATAGGTTCGTGGACGTCAGTGACGTCAACGAACGAAGTCCTGTCGTGCAAACCTACGATGGCGTAATCGCGACCGTTCTCCTCATCCGTCCATCCCCAGACGTCATTGGTTCCGATACCTGAACCACCTCCGAGGTCACGGACTGGAAGGAACGAAACGAGGTCAACGTTTCCACACTCGAAAATACCCGCCCGACCATCTACACAAGGAACCGTTTCCCCAATGATCTTCTCAAGATCTCCGGGGCCATCCTGGGCTGCACCCAATGTGATAGGTCCCACAACGAGAATCGCCGTTCCGACAGCGGCTCGACAGACAGCGGCCCTCAAGATTTGGGTGCAGGGGAATATTAGTTTAGGGGAACCGGATTGGACGACGCGATTTGCCATTCTGCCGTGCTCGTATAACTTTTCACCATGAAATCTACTAAGACACTAGTCTTGACACAGTCCGACGTACGAACTCTCGTTGAAATGAACTCTGCTGTAACGGCTATCGAAGCTGCTTTCGAGGCGCATGGACGCAATGAAACACAGATGCCTCCGAAAGTGTATCTCGACCTGCCAGAGTTCGACGGCGACTTTCGTGCGATGCCGGCATATTTCGGTGGCTCAGCGGGAGTCAAATGGGTCAACTCACACCCTTTTAACCCCGAAAGGCACAGCCTCCCGTCAGTCCTTGGAATGTATATTCTCTCTGACCCTGCTTCTGCCCTACCCCTCGCTGTGATGGATGCAACGCTTCTCACCGCAATTCGCACTGGTGCTGCAGCAGCGGTAGCAACCAAGTATCTCGCCCGGCCTGATTCACGCAGCGTTGGATTCGTTGGTTCCGGGGTGCAAGCCCGCACATTGTTGGCCGCGTTGCAGGCAGTCTTCGATGACCTTGTGGTTGTGGCCAGCGATGTCTCCGCTGAGGCCGCCGAACACTTCGCTGCTGAGACGGGCGGAACTGTGGGGGATCTTGCCACGGCTGTTGCGTGCGACATCGTTTGCACTGCTACACCAGTTCGCGAACCAGTTGTCCGCCGCGAGTGGGTCAACCCTGGCTGCCACATTAACGCGATCGGTGCTGACGCCCACGGCAAGCAAGAACTGGACACCCAGATCTTGCTCGACGCCAGAGTAGTGATTGACGATTGGACTCAAGCCTGTGGGAGCGGCGAGGTCAACGTTCCCCTCGACACCGGCGCCATGCCGCGCGACCACATCCACGCGGCACTAGGCGAAGTGGTCGCCGGACTGAAGGCAGGACGCGAATCGGCTGATGAGATCACTGTCTTCGACTCGACGGGGCTAGCTGTCCAAGACGTGGCCCTAGCACGGTTGATTTATGAACGGGCGAAGAGAACCGGGGTTGGTCTTGAGGTCGATTTCGTTAGCGGTGCTGCCTAAATAGCTGGCCAATCACTTGCCGGCGCCGGGTCTTCCGCTTGTACAACCGACGCTCTCCCTGACCACCCTCAGTGCCTGGTGAAGACTCAAATCGGAATTCCAGGCAACCAAAACATCGCCTTTCTCTTATACGACGAACTCGTATCACCCGCCCAATGCACCAATCCCCCGGATAGTACTCAGTTGAAGATATTCGGAATGGAACTCAATCCTTTGTAGTTGGCGACTCACAACAGTTAATCTCTGCCATCGATCGTTCATCTTGGAGGCCATTATGCGTCGAAGAATTCTCTCTCTCTTTACCCCGCTTGCCGCGGTGCTCTGTGTATTTCTTGTACTGATGACCAGTTGCGGCCCAGCCACCGTCGAAGGACCGGCGGCAACGCCGGTAGACGACCGTCAATACCTTCTGGAACGCATCGGAGACGCCGCCGTCGTCCAGTTGTACGCTGACGGCTTTGTAAATCTGCCCCTTCGCGAAAAGACACTGATCTACCACCTCTACCAGGCTGCTATTGCTGGCCGTGACATCTTCATAGACCAGCGCTACGAACACAGCCTGGCGATGCGAGACGTACTCGAAGAAGTACTCACCCATTCAGCTGACATCGAACCGGAAGTCCGCACGGGGATAGAGCACTACACCAAACTCTTCTGGATCAACAATGGCCCTTACAACACCCTGAGTTCCCGAAAGTTCGTGCTTGGGGTCAACTCCGATGACTTCGGGATCGCGGTGATGAACGCCGCCAAGCATGGCGCGGTCTTCCCCTTAGAGGAGGACGAAGATCTGGCTACCATGTTGGCGCGTATGGAACCGTTGTTCTTCGATCCCAACTTTGACCGGATCATCACCAACAAGACGCCTCGGGCCGGCGGCGACATTCTGCTTGACTCCGCCAACAACCTGTACGACGGCGTCTCCATGAGTGATCTACAGACGTTCGACGAACGCTATCCGCTTAATTCGCGACTCGTCAACGATAACGACACATTAGTGGAGCAGGTATACAAGGTCGGCGGAATGTACGACAAGCAGATCACCGAGATCGTCGGGCATCTCGAGGCCGCGATCCCATTCGCCAGCCAACCAATGGGAGAAGCACTCCGCGCCCTGATCCTCTGGTACACCACCGGCGATGACGCCAACAGGCGTGCATACGATATCGCCTGGGTGGCTGACACAGCTTCCCCCGTGGACACGATCAACGGCTTTATCGAAGTCTACATGGATGCCCGCGGAATCAAAGGGTCGTGGGAGGGCCTCGTTTTCTATGTCAACGAGGAAAAGACAGAGGATATCCGGCGCCTTGCCATTGAGGCTCAATACTTCGAAGACCGCATGCCTTGGGACGACGCCTACAAAAAGGCGGACGTCACAGGAATCACTGCCAACGCCATCGATGTTGTCGTGGAGACCGGCGACTCCGGGCCGGTATCGCCGATTGGCATCAATCTCCCCAACGACCTGTCGGTACGTGAGGAATACGGGAGCAAGTCGGTTTCTTTGTCAAACGTTATCGAAGCCTACGAGATGTCGAGCACCGGAGGGTTCAGCAGCGAGTTCTCCTGGACCGAGGAAGAAGCAGTCCGTACCCAGAAGTACGCCTCCCTTGCCCGTGAACTGACCACCAATATGCATGAGGTCATTGGCCACGCCTCCGGAAAAACTGCTGAAGGTCTCACGGTAAGTCCCCAGGGACTTCTCAAGGAGCAGTATTCCGCGCTTGAGGAGGGTCGGGCTGACTTGATTGCGTTGTACTGGATAGCCGATCCTAAACTCGTAGAACTTGGTCTAATCTCGAGACAGGATCATGAAGAGGTTGTCCTGGCCGAGTACGAGGGATATACGCGCAACGCTCTCGTCCAACTCCGGCGCCTCCGCGACGGCGACCAGATTGAGGAGGATCATATGCGCAACCGCCAGATGATCATCCACTGGCTAATGGAAAACACTGACGCCATCGAAGTGCGCAAGCGCGACGGTAAAACCTACTACGTCATGGTTAACAAGGACGCCTTCCATGAGGGTATAGGTGTTCTACTTGTCGAGGTGCAGCGCATCAAGTCGACGGGTGATTATGAGGGAGCCCGCGAGATCTTCGAAAGCTATGGCATTCACTTCGATGGGACGTTGCGCGACGAGGTCGTTGCCAGGGTGGACGCGCTTGACCTTCCGTCATATACCGGATTCGTTCAACCACGCCTAGAAGCAGTCCGCAGTGCTGATGGCAACATCACCGACGTACAAATTTCTTATCCTCTCAACATCATGTCGCAAATGCTGGAATACTCAGGTCGAAAGTAGTGACAGAGATGGTTTCCAGTTCACGGAAACGAGCGTTATCGGAATCCTTCGTTTATTCCTTAAGACTCTCCCATTTGCTATGGTTGCCCAATATTGGGCATAAGTTCCTTCGACCCGGATGGAGGTCAAGTTGGCCTACACACAACGATTAACGTCACTCGCCCCCCTTGCTCTGGTTATCATGCTCGCCGCTCCAGGGCTCGCACACGAAGGGCAGGCCCCAAACGTCACCGGTAATTGGTCCATAATGTTTGATGGCCCACAAGGCATGGTGCGAATGGAAACAATGTTCGCCCAGGACGATGAAGAGATTACCGGGACAATTAGCGGGCCAATGGGTTCCGGAGTTGAACTCGCCGGTAGAATTGAAGGCAACTCGATTGCTTTTGAGTTCCGCACGGAAATGGCGGACACCTCCATTCGCTGGATTTTTGAAGCAAAAGTTTCTCAGGATCAAGAGAGCGGCGATATGACAATTGCTGGGACGGGAACGATAGAGTCCGATACCGGAAGCTTCTCGACACCGTTCAGAGCCGTGCGAACAAAAGACTAGGAACATACTTCCGTAAACACATAAGATCAGCGGGTCAAGCACAAATCATTGGCCACCAAGATGTGCTTGCTGCCTGGGCCGACGAAAATGCCACTTTTCGCGCCAACCAGTCGATTTTTTAGCTGACCTTCCTGAGCCCTAACCACCTTGGGTAGCATCCACATCGAGACTCCGCACCACTTGTTTCTCTAGCCACTATCAAGCAGGCTGGCGAGAACATATAGGCGCACAACCACCCGTCAACCCCGCGCGTAGGGAATTACTGACCCCCAGGGAGGCTTTATGACCAAGGTCATAGCCATTTTTTGCCTTTTTCTTGTTCCGTTCCATTCCGGACAGCGTGGGCAGGAACTTCTCAATGCCAGCTCCGAAGCGCCAACTGATGTTGACACTAGGATGCGCTCGTGGCGGCAGCACGTTCAGATGGAGGACGAGTCTCCATTCGCCGACCTTGAGTGGCGAGCTGTAGGGCCTCAAATGCAGGGTGGGCGCATAGAGAGCGTAGCAATTCCTCGCGGCAGTCAGTCCACCCTGTACGTCGGTGCAGGATCCGGAAATCTCTGGAAAACAGTGAACAACGGCACCACCTGGGAGCCCATCTTCGAAAAGGAATCGGCCTTTTCGATCGGCGACGTGGAGGTCGCGCCAACCAATCCCAACATCGTTTGGGTAGGTACCGGAGAGGTGTTGATGGCCCGGAGTTCCTACGCTGGAACTGGTGTCTTTAAGTCGATCGACGCAGGGTCAACCTGGCAGAACATGGGCCTCGCCGATACCCACCACATAGGCCGGGTGCTGATTCATCCAACCGATCCCAACATCGTCTACGTGGCTGCAATTGGGCATCTGTATACCTTCAACACGGAACGCGGACTGTTTCGCACTACCGATGGCGGCCAAACCTGGGAGAAGGTCCTGTACGTTAACGACCGTACTGGTGTTATTGACGTGGTCATGGATCCCACCAACCCAGACGTCCTATATGCAACTGCATGGGAACGAAGCCGAAAGGCTTGGGGCCACACTGCTCACGGTGCCGGCAGTGGTGTCTACAAGAGTAGCGACGGCGGAGCTTCATGGAAGATACTCGATAACGGCCTGCCCACAGGTCCCAACGTTGGCCGCATCGCCATTGACGTAGCGCCATCCAATCCCGAAGTGGTCTACGTTTTAATCGATAACCATGAGTTAATTCCCAACCCGCTCGGGCCAAGTCGCGCCGGGCAGAGCACACAAAGAATTGCTGGCGAAGTCTATCGCTCCAACGATAGCGGCGCATCTTGGAAAAAGGTAAACGAAGAACGGTTGTCTGCAGGCTACGACTTTTGCATCGTGAAGGTTGCACCCGACAACGAGAACATCGTTTACCTACCCGGCAACCGCTTTATGGTGTCAGAAGATGGCGGGCGCACCTATCGGCAGATCGAAGGCACGTTAGTACACCTGCTGCCGCACGGTTCCCGTGTGTTGCACCTGGATATGCACGACCTGTGGGTTAACCCCGATAACCCACGGCATCTGGTCCTCGGCAACGATGGTGGCTTGCACATCTCGTACGACCGGGGCGAGTCCTGGCTCCATGTCAATAACCTGCCAATCGGGGAGTTCTACGCCGTTGGTGTCGATATGGAAACGCCTTACAACATCTACGGTGGAACCCAGGACGACGCCGCTTTGTTTGGGCCAAGTAATCACCTCGTCGAGTGGGACATCCAAGACCCTTGGCAGCACGTGTACCTCGACCGTTGGGGTGGCGGTGATTCCTACTTTACCTACCGCGACCCGACCGATCCGAACGTCATCTATTACGAACATCAGTTCGGCGACCTTCGGCGCAAGGACATGCAAGATGGCACCGCACCACGTATCCGTCCTACCGCCGAAGAGGGCCAACCAGAGCTTCGAACGAACTGGATGACACCCTTTTTCATCTCCCGGTACGACGATCGAACCCTGTATTACGGCGCTAACAAGTTGTTCAAATCACTCAACCGTGGGGAGTCCTGGTCGGCGATTAGCCCCGACTTAACGAGTCAACCCGCAACTCAGGGCAACGTGCCATTCGGTACCCTTACATCCATATCCGAGTCACCGTTGCAGAAGGGTTTGCTGTACGCCGGCGCTGACGACGGTTATTTGCACGTCACTCTCAATGACGGGACCGATTGGACGCGAATTGACGCGGCCCTACCCGGTGGCAAGTGGCTCAGCCGCGTCGTCGCCTCACAGCACGATTTGGCGACCGTCTACGTATCGTTCACTGGGTATCGCGATGACGATTTCTCGCCGTATCTTTTCCGCTCAACTAACTTTGGCGCCACTTGGGAATCAATCTCTGCAAACCTTCCGGTTGAACCGATCAATGTCATCCGGGAGGACCCCACGAGAGACCAGGTCCTGTATGTGGGCACTGACCTCGGCGTCTATGTCAGCCTTGATCAGGGTCAAACCTGGCTCTCCCTCTGCACCAACCTCCCGACTACACCCGTCTACGATTTGGTCGTGCATCCACGCGATAACGAACTGGTCCTAGGAACACACGGCCGGAGCGTCTTTGTTGCCGATATCACGCCAATACAAGCGGCGGCCAGTAAACGATGAGGTCCTGGTCTCCGCTTTCCCCGTTTCCGCCCGTGCAATAGCGAGTCGCGCCAGCAAATCGGCCGAGCTTTTCGGGGGCTTCCTCGCCTGAAGGCGTTTCTACGCGGCGATCAAGAAGTATACAAGCCCTGTTTTGGGGTCACCCAATATGACTGGGAACGGGGTCATCGAACCAGCACCCCACAAGAAAAGGAGGGAAGGTGCCGAGCACCTTCCCTCCCAATACTGTTACCGGTCGTGCGACCGGAACTTCAGATCACTAGAAGTCCCATGCGCCACCGATACGCATGACGCGCGGCGGTAGGACATAGGTTGGCTCCATCCAACGACTATTAATCGTCGTATAGAAGCTAGTGATCGTGTTCGCGTTCATGACGTTGAAGACGTCGAAGTAGGCGTGCACGACTCCGTACTTGCCAATCGTGAACTGCTTCTCAGCCCTCACGTCAACGAGCGTGGTGAATGGCTCATTTTGGGGACGATTACAGCCATTGCACTGTTTGTCGCCCATCTCACCACGACCTACGACCGTCATACCCCAGTTGCTCTGGTTCTCATAAGGACCCAGCTCTTCTAGGAGTTCGGAGTCATAGGTGTAATTGGCATAGAAGGCCTGACCGCTCTGGGCTCGGATGAAGATACCCAGATTTACACCGATCGGCTCGGCAATCAGGTAATTCGCCGTGAGTTTGAGGATGTGGTCACGGTGGTTACTGGAGAGCTGACGACGGGAGTTCCACAGGGAATTCGGGTTATACGCCGAACCCTGATACTCCGATGTTCCGATGTCCCACGAAGCCAACATCTGCCAGTTATTCGACCAGCGCTTCGACGCCACGAGTGAAACACCCTTGTACCAGGTGTCGTCGTGGAATCCCCACACGTTCGGATTAGTGGTCAGATAATTGTTGGTACCGTAAGTGTTCGGGTTGACAGCCCAGATCGGAATCGGGCCGCCGTCATCAGCTGTACCGATGACGCCGTCGTCACCTGGATCAACAGTTTGGAGTTTGACCCACGGATCGGTACCCCAAGGGTTGACCGGCGTGCACTCCGCCTTGCATTTGTCCGAGTCGAACATGAGACCGTACGGAACGCCAATGTTGATTGTTCCGACATCGTCCCTGCGCCCGCGGTAAATACCGGTGGCCGACAACAGAATGTTGTCGAAAACTTCGTGCTCGAGACCGAAGGTGAACTCATCGGTGAGCGGAGCTTGGAGCTCGTCATCAACCTCCGTGCCTGCCCCTGGATACCAGGACGAACGCATGGTGGTTTGCTCACCGAACTGAAAGATGCCGTCACCGTTCGGGTCGTACCAGTTCCAGTCCTCGGAACCGACATCGTTGACGTTCGTGACACCACCGTAGCTGATACCAAGAGCTTCGGGGTAGCGCGAGAAGTTGGCCTTCAGCGCCCACGTACCGTCACCGGTGACGTCCCAGACCACGCCGATACGCGGCGTGAGGTCGTTGAACTCGAAGGCAACCGGCTGCTCCTGGAAGGAGCCGCCGCAGAACATTTCCGGCATGCTAAGACCAGTGGTCTGACCGCACCACGGGGAATCCAGCCGTTTCTGTGCTGGGTTCCAGTTATACGCCTTATCGAAGCGAATGCCTGCCGAAACCGTCCAGCGGTTGGCGATCGTGATGGTGTCCTGCAAGAAGAGGCCCATAGCGCGACCCTTCATGCTGTAGGCACCGTCTGGATGCCAGCATTCACCTAACACGAAACAGTCCTGCGATCCGCCGTCTTCCTTGGCGATTGGCGCGTTGTAGAGACGAATCTCCAACGGAACGCCCATCGTGGCGTAAATCGGATTGTTGTTTGGGTCCCATGTGGCGTCACCGACACGAGACAAACGAGTGTACCGGCGATAACCCTTCGGATAGTTAAACGGCGAGAAGTAGTTAATTACCTGGTAGTTGCCACCGAACTTGAGGTCATGGGAAATATTATCGCCCGTGACGTACCAAGAAACGGTGCCGTTTGTTGAGCCAGTGTCCCTCTCGTCGAAGAACTCGGAGGTCGGCAACGTCGGTGTAATGATGTAGCCGTAGCTAAACGAGTAAATCGACGAACCCGTCGACGGGCTGGCCGCATCTTCGCTACCGCACGGCTCCCAACGACGACACATCGGGAAATTCGACTTCACGACGGAGTGACGCAGATCCGCGAATATGTTCTGGTTGATGACCGACTGCCACTGAAGCTGTGGAATGTGGCTGTACGAGTCCTGAATACGGCCCATGTACGGACGATACTGGCTCGCACCGCGGTTGTTGCGATACTTCTGCGTCCACACCCAACGACCCGAAACTTTGTTGTTGTCGTTGATCTGGAAGTTGATGTTTATCGTGCTGTCTTTCAACTTCGTGCCGTCGACTTCTTCTAGGTTCAAGATGACCTTCTGAACCTCGAAATTCCAATAGTCGTAGAAGAACCAGGCACGATCCCTCAAAATCGGTCCGCCACCCTGGAGGTCCAGGTCCGAGAGCATAACGTTCGGCGTACCGATGGTGATCCCAGCTTCCTCCAGCACGGGGTCACCAGTCACGTTGTCCGACACCATGCTTGTGTTCTCGTAGAAGTACTTGGCGCCGGCGTGCCAGTCGTTACTACCCGACTTGACAACCATGTTGATGTTCAAACCAGGCGTCTTGATCTCGATGTCCTGTGCGGCCATCGAAACCGATACTTCCTCAAACGAACTGACCGAGTAGTAACTGGACGATGCGCCGACCGCAGCCGGGTCCGTCACGTCACCACCGTTGACGTTGTAGCTGTTGTTGCGCCATTCCGAACCCCAAGCGCTAACACCTGCGGTCTGCTGACCGGAGTTACCGCCACCAACGTCGAAGCTCGCGACAACACCTGGGATATGGTCCAACACAGCTGCCCAAAGACCGGACGAGGTCGGCGTCTTGTCGATCAGGTCGGCAGTCATCTTACCCACGACTGTCGTGCCCTTGACGTCCACGAGCGGACTCTCGCCCGTCACCGTGATGGTCTCTTCGACCGTCGCCAAATCCATCGTCACTTCAAAGTCAATGATACGGTTGGCCTGAACGTCCAGACCCTCACGGATTATGGTTGTGAAACCGTCCATTGTGAATGTGGCGCTGTAACCTCTACCAGGATACAACCCCGGGAAGCGAGCCTCACCACCAAGCCCGGTGTACTGGGTCTGCTGGCCAACCGGCCCGCTGACAACCACCATGACACCCGGCAACGGAGCGCCATCAGGATCGACGGCGCGTACCCTCGCGAGTCCGGTAGTTGCGTCCTGAGCAAATGCGATACTCGCAAAGCCCAGCGACAAACTAAAAGCAAGCGCCATTACAAAAAGGCCTTGCCAGCGTTTGGAAAGCATCATGCTTCCAACCTCCATGTTGTGTCGCCAACCTGCAGGTCGACGAGAGGGGAATTCGAATTCCGGGGTATTATAGAGCAAATCACGTGCCAGATGCCAATATTTACTACAAATTTGATAATTTCCCATATCCGCCGATAATACCGGCGGTTAGAGAATTGTTTTCAGTAATGAATAGACGATTCACTGGTGTGTTTATACCAAAATATTGGGAATAATCCAATTTTTCGGATTCTCTGTCACCCCGGTAGCCCTAAATTTGAGGCTACCCAACGCGCTATAATTCATTTTCACATGCGAGCTAAAACGTCGCTTCAAGGCATTTTGGTAGCAACTGCCGGCCTCACGATTGTAGTCGCCTGCTCGGCAGACCGTCCGGCACCGATCTACGCAGAATCTAACGTGTTGCTGGTAACGCTCGACACGCTGCGTGCCGATCGACTTGGAACCTATGGCTACCTGCATGGCGACACCCCCCACTTGGACCAGTTGGCACAAGACGGTATTCGCTTCGATCAAGTCATTTCGCCTATGCCGATGACGCTTCCGGCACACACGTCGCTAATGACCGCGCTTGAACCCTACGAACACGGCGTACGCGACAACTCGGAATTTCAGCTATCACCCGATTTGTTTATGTTGGCAGAATCTTTTCAAAAAGCCGGATACGAGACTGGGGCCTTCGTTGCCGCCTACGTCTTGCATTCCCACTGGGGCCTGAACCGTGGCTTCGACCTTTACAACGACGACGGTGTTCATGGCGTAGACGATTTAGGAAGCGGCAGCAAACTTGAACGCCGGGGAGACAAAGTCGTGACGGATGCCCTGCCCTGGCTGTTGCAAGAACGGAACTCGCCGTTTTTTGGTTGGATACATCTCTACGACCCCCATGCTCCTTACGACGCCCCCGAGCCCTGGGGTACGCGATTCGCAGACGAACCGTATGACGGTGAGGTCTCCTTCACAGACAGTGTCGTCGGCAACCTCCTCGAGGAGATTGAAAACGCTGGTTTGCTGAAAAACACAATTGTTGTGATCACAGCGGACCATGGAGAGGACCTGCAAGACCATGGCGAACTCGGCCACGGGCTTTTCATTTACGACACCACCGTTCGAGTCCCACTATTGCTGCGTCTGCCGGACCTGGCATCTGCTGGGATGGTTATCGACGAACAGGTCAGGCTGGTTGATATAGCCCCGACACTGCTTGAACTCAGCGGCTTACCGCTACCGGAAAACGTGACGGGACGTAGTGTCGCGTCGTTTATTTCAGGTACCGGGACAGCTCGACCAGCTTACTCCGAGACAATGTTCCCTCGTTGGCACCTCGGCTGGCAGGAGCTCTATGCGCTGCGCGACGGGGGTTACAAATACATTCTTGCGCCACGCCCGGAACTTTACGATGTGCGCTCTGATCCTGAAGAGTTAAATAACCTTGCCGGCGATATGCCCAACGTAGCTGCTGAAATGCGCGAGCGTATCGAATCGCTTGGCGCCCAAGTCGACGACAGCACCCGGGGCGTAGCAAGCGGCAATGTTGCCAAGAGCCTCCGCGCCTTGGGGTACATCGGCACCGCGCCAAGCGACCTCGGCACCGGCCCTCTGCCTGACCCCAAGGACAAGGTCGAGATCTATGCCATGATGGTCGAGGCTGACTCGCTGATGAGCGAACTGCGCTACAGCGAGGCAATAACGCTGCTTGAAAAAGTCATCGGCCTGGATCCTCGACTCGTGGACGCCCACGCCGAACTCGGCAAAGCTCTAGCGTTGACGGACGACTATGCAGGTGCCGAGAAAGGTTTCCTCGCCGCCCTTGAATTGCGTCCAGACTACGTGTCTGTCCTGGCTGAGCTCGGTGTCGTACATCGCCGCCTGGGCGAAATTGATTTGGCGCGCTCGGATTTTGAGGCCGTCCTGGAACTTGATCCTCGTAACTCAAATTCCCTTTTTAATCTTGGCGAGATGGAGCTTGAAGCAGGAAATCCGGCAGCGGCATTACGGCGGTTTGATCTTGTTCTCGACTTTTTCGATGAACCTGCGGCACCGCACTTCGCCGCTGGCGTCGCATCGTACGAACTCGGGGACTTCCGGCGTGCCCACGACGAGTTCGAGTTTGTGGCCACCCACGCTCCGGATTTCGCTCAAACACACTACTACCGAGCCTTGCTGCGAGAATCGAGTGGTGATCTCCCTGGCGCGCTAGCGATGTACCGCCAAGCAATAGCCATTGACCCGGAAGACTACCGATCGTTATTCAATCAGGCCCTAATACTGATTGAGACCAACGGCGACCACCCCTCGGGGATACAGGCATTGCGGGCCGCCGCACGAGTCAACCCTGAACTCGAGCGAGCCCTTATATACCTAGGGCGATCGTTGGTCTTTGTCGCCAATCCTGATAATTATCCGGAGGCTGAATCGGTCCTGTTGCGTGGGCTCGAACTTGGTCCGCCCCCCTCCCTGCTCCCGATGGCCCATTCCACCCTGGCGGAGCTGTATCGCCGTACAGGTCGACCAATTCAAGCCAATCGACACCAGGTTTTGGCCGATCAAGCGCAACGGGCCCTAGGACGTTAGCACCCAAACGAGGCTGTGCTGCAAAGCATTTCGGTGCATGATTACCAGATGAATTCTGACTCAAGCTCTGTAGAAACTAAACTCGAAGACTGCGTAGAACCCGAAAACGCACTACCTGAGGCCACTCTCCGGGAGCTACCGGAGTCCTTACAAGCCGCAGCCGCACTCGCTGGTTGGACCAGCTTGATGCCAGTTCAAGCTAAAGCGATTCCCTATTTACTGGCAGGCCGCGACCTAATGGTCCAGTCACGCACCGGCAGCGGAAAAACTGGAGCCTTTGTGCTCCCGATTTTAGAACGGGTTGAACCGGGAGCAGGTTGCCAAGCGATTGTGTTGGTGCCGACACGCGAACTAGCAAAGCAAGTGGCGGCCGAAGCAGAAACCCTCGGAGGGGCTAAGGGCGTCCACGCTACCGCCATTTATGGTGGCGTTGACTACGGGCCACAGATTAAGGCTTTTGAAGAAGGCGTGGCTTTAGTGGTCGGGACACCAGGTCGCATCCTCGATCATCTCATGAAGGGAAGTCTTTCACTGAATACGCTCCGCCTGTTGATCTTCGACGAAGCGGATCGAATGCTCTCTATGGGTTTCTTCCCCGACATGAAGCGACTGCAGAAGTTTCTGCCTTCACACCCAATCAATGGCTATATGTTCTCGGCAACCTTTCCTTCACGGGTCATGCGCCTAGCCAGCCAATTTCTTGATAACCCCGAGTTCCTCAGCCTCAGCCGTGACCGCGTCCACGTAGCGGAGATCGAGCACGTTTTCTATAACGTGCAGGCAATGAAAAAGGATCGTCACCTGGTCCGCATCATAGAGGTCGAAAACCCGACTTCTGCGCTGATTTTCTGTAATACAAAAGCGAACGTGCAATACGTTTCTGCGGTGTTACAGCGCTTTGGCTATGACGCCGACGAGCTCAGCTCTGACCTGTCTCAAGATGCGCGGGAGAAGGTGATGGACCGAGTTCGTCGCGGCAAACTCCGCTTCCTAGTGGCGACTGACGTTGCCGCGCGCGGCATCGATATCCTAGAACTCTCACATGTCATCCAGTACGAGCCACCAAAGGACCCTGAAGCATATATACACCGCGTAGGCCGTACCGGAAGGGCCGGTGCCACAGGTGAAGGCATTACCCTCGTCGCAGGGCTAGAGCGCATCGAATTGCTCAACATTGGTAAGCGTTTCAACATCGATTTCCAAGAGCGTGAACCACCTACCATAAAAGAAGTTGAACGGATCGTCGCCGAGCGTGCCACCGTACTCTTGGAAGCCCGATTGCGTGATCGCGACAAACTCCAAATTGAAAGGATGCAGCGTTTCGTCCCGCTGGCCCGCAGCCTTGGTGAGACTAACGACGAGGTCGCGATCATGGCGATGCTATTAGACGATTATTACCAGCAAAGCCTGCACCCTGCTCCCGATCCCAACGCCGTGAGCAGACGACTACGACGACAACATTCATCGAGCTCCGAGCGGAAACGGAACACGAAGCCACGTGGCGACCGTAAAGGCCGGAGACGTACCCGCTGAGTGTCGATCGCCGGGACAAAGCGCTGGACTGCCTAATCCCTCCCAGAATCGCCGAGGCACTCCGAATGCAACATCTAGAACGGCAGGTCGACTTCCTTAAGCCCAAAGTGGTGGCCCAGTTCATGGAGCACAGTCTCGCGGATCTGCTTGACAACCTCCCGCCGGGTGAAGGCGATGCGCAGAATCGGACCACGATAGATCACGACGCGGTCCGGCAAACCACTGTAGCCGAAACCTCTCTCCCCGAGCGGAGTTCCGTGATATAGCCCAAGCAACTCGTTTCCTTTACTAGCGTCCATACCGAGTTCGTGCAGATCCTCGATAGACGGTTCATTCTCAACAACAACGGCGATGTTGTCGAGAAGTGACCCCCATTCAGCCGGCAGCCCATCAAGCGCCTCGGCCACAAGTTCCCGGAAGCGACGCTCGCTCAATCTCGGTGGGCCAGGATCTCTTGCCACTAGGACATTCCTATCTGTTCACCAGTGAGCAGAGATGTTGGATGAAATCGGGCTTGAGCCACGGATAGGCGCCGACTCAGAAGGTCACGATCCGGCTGGCAGCATACCGGCAGGTGCCAGCGTGATGTTCCAAGTGAAACGCCCAAGACCGTCGTCATACTCCCAAATTACATCCCTATCCCACCCCGTACCATCGTACATATACCGACGCACTTGATGCTGGTCGTCACTGGCGACGTACAGCTCAGTGCGGCCATCGCCATCAAGATCTAACAGAATCGAGGCGTGCTCAAAACCGGAGGAGTCGTCATCGATCAGCTCTGTACTCCACTTCCCTTCGCCGGGTCTTAGAAGCCACAACCCACTGCGCATCGTCGCTGCGACCATCTCCTTAACCCCATCTCCGTCAACGTCGCCGACTGTAAGAAAACGACATAGTCGATCGTCAAGAGTCGCCACGATTTCGCCGGCCACAGGATCAGTCCCTGCTAGATAGCGACGAATCTCGACCTTCCCTCCAGAAACCGCCTCAACTGAAACGTACAATTCATCAAAACCGTCACCATCCAGATCGTCGACAAGAATTTCTTTTGCATGACGAAGGCCAAGGTCGGCAACCACAACTCGGCTTTCACCCGTTTCTGGCACATAACGAACGACCTTGCCGGGTTGGGGCGTGCCATCAACTTGATTTGGAGCCGTCGGTGTGGCGTAGATCTCGACCACACCATCACCGTCCAAATCACCAAGTTCAATCTCATGGACAACCGTATCTGGTTCGCGATCAAGTTCATGAACGGTGAAACCTTCGCCACCATCCGACCGAATCACCGCCACCACTCCTTGATCGTGTGTTGCCACAGCGATCGCAGGATTTCCGTCACCGTAAATATCGCCAATTTCAGCGTCTCGCATTCGGCTAAAAGCACCACCGAAATCCGCCTCCCAAAGACTTTGAGCGCTACCGTCTCGCGCCCAAAGTTTCACCACCGCCTCGGTCCCACCCAGCGTCAACACACCCGTGACCTCACCAGCAGCACCATAGGAAAGTGCTTTATGGAAAACGTTGCTCTCCGAATCTTCGATGAACCGATGATCCCAACCATCGGCCGTCTGCGTAAGGATACCCAGGCGTGCTGGCAGCGGCCGCGGAGCTCCATCTTCGGTATCAAGCACGGCGAGCGCCAGCAGTAACGATGGTGCGTCATCGGGTATGGCCGCAGTACGATCGCAGGCCGAAGCAATCAAGGCTACAGCAAAAATGGGCAGCGCAGCGAGCTGGCGAAGACTCCACATGTTGGCGCACGATACCATTACTGCCTGGCTAGGAATATGAAAGCCGGGGGGCGTCCTTTCGGACGCCACCCGGCTCCTATTTCTTGCACCTCGCAGCGTGTAAATCTAACTCTAATTACCCGCCGGAAGACCGTTGCTAGCATTCCAGTGGATTTGCAAATTACCGTCTTCGTCGGGTCGGGCCAACACAAGGAACCAGCCTGTCGAATTGCCGGAATCGGACGTCATCTCGTACCGACCGCCACCAAACACGAAGCCGTCGCCAAGTTCTCTGGCACCGCCCACATAATGCTTGAGCTGCGGGTTGCCCAATGCTTCCATCCGCGCGGTCATGTTTTCTTCGATCGCCGCACGACCTTCCAGTTTCGGTTGACCACTTAACGCTGCCACAGCGTCTTCCGCGTAGCGTGAAGCGACCACGCTAGCGTGGCCCATGTTGAAGTGTGTTTCGTAATAGCCCGAAAGTTCCTCGAGGAGCTCAACTCCTTCGCCGGAACCCTCCCTTTCCTCAACTACAGGCTCAGTGAGACCCTCCGGTGGAGCTGTGTCGTAATTAATCAAAGACACCGCCCATTTCCAGTCACCATCGACCTTTGCAAGCCTAGACAGCCAATTGCCTGTGGAAGTAACCGACTCGGCTCCTTCTGGAGTGACAGAGACGGAGTATGAGCCGTGAGCCACGGCATCATCACCCAAGACAATCACACCACCTGTAGTGATGGCCAACTCTGGGCTGAACTCCATTGCGGCTTCCGCACCGGCTAGCCGCGCCTCTGCAGTCCTTACTACAGAGCCATCAGCCCGCAACAAAACGCCATCGGTGGCGTAGTCAACCGCCATAGAAGCGTGACCCATGTTGTAGTGAAGCACATACTCGTCGATCATCGCCGCGACCGCAGCGGCATCGTCAAGTGGTGACTCCTGAACGACTTCAACCTCTTCCTCTGTTGCAGCGCCTCCGCAGGCCGCAATTGCGACAACGGCCAACAACGCAACAATAGTGCGAAACGTCATTACTGCCTCCCGGTTACTTAATTCTCCAAATAATGATTACTCAGGGCTCCATGTGGAGCATCAAATGTGTCTTTATTCGTTGGTTGGAAGACCGTTGCTGATAGTCCATTGGATCTGCATATTGCCGTCATCGTCGGCACGGGCCAAGACCAGGAAACTGCCTGCCTGGTTACCCGAATCAGCCGCTGTTTCGTACCAGCCACCACCGAAGACGTAGCCATCGCCAAGGTCCTGTGCTCCAGCCACATGAATGGTTAGCTGCGGATTGCCTGCCGCTTCCATCCGCGCGCTCATGTCTTCTTCGATCGCCGCACGGCCTACCATCTTGGATCGACCAGATATGGCTGCCACAGCGTCTTCCGCGTAACGTGAGGCCACCATGCCAGCGTGACCCATGTTGAAGTGCGTTCCGTAGTAGCCCATGAGTTCGGCGATGAGACTGTCTTCAACTTCGGCGGAGCCCTCGTCCCTGAGCGGCGCGGGAAGATCCTCCGGCGGAGCCGTATCCCAGTTGCTCAGGCCAACCGCCCATCTCCAGTTGCCGTCAACCTTGTTGAGCCTGGCCATCCAGTTTCCCGCGGAAGTTACCGGTTCGCCCTCAGGCGTACCGGTTGTTGAATATGAGCCGTGAGCTACGGCGCTGTCGCCCAAAACCAACACATCATCTGCAGAGACTTGGTTCTGGGGGTTGCCCACCACTTGGGCTTCATACCAGGCTACGCGCGACTCTGTGGTCCGCAGTAAGGAGCCATCAGACGGCAGGAAAACGCCATCGGTGTGATAGTCAGCCGCCATTGAGCCGTGACCCATGTTGAAGTGAAGTTGGTACTCCTCGATCATTGCCGCGATTGCAGCGGCATCGTCCATTGGCAACTCTTCAGCGACTTCAACCTGTTCCTCTGTTGCAGCGCCCCCACATGCCGCAATCGCGACGACGGCCAACAGCGCAATAATACTGCGAAACGTCATTACTGCCTCCCGGTTTAATTGATCCTTCAAACGCCGATTTCCGGAAAACGTTATGTCCGGAAAGCCTCTATCGTCAAGCGCCGACCAGCTCTCGGTAGACACCTTGAATGTTCTCCTTGAAGTGCTCGTTGTATCGAACCCAGTCCTGGTATTCCGGCAATTCGAGCGTCTCCTGAATTTCTTCCAACTTTTGTCCTTGGTCGATGCGTTCCTGAACAGCTCCCACTAATGCCTCCAGATAGGTAATGTTTTCCCTGACATCACTCTTACTACCGGTTGGTCCATGGCCAGGCGCCAGGATATCGAAATCGAGTGTTTCTACCCGTTCAAGGGCAGAAATCCAATCGTGCGGATTGGAATCGTTCATAGTCCGCCATGGAACCGTTCGGACAGCTACAGCATCAACCATAAACGCCACACGGCGATCCGGGACGAGGATCACGAGACTGCTATCCGTTTCCGACGGTCCCGGGTATATCAGCTGCACCTCAAGGCCTCCGACATCGATAATTTCCTCATCCCCAACAAAACGATCCACTGAGCGCGCATCCATGGTTTCCAGATAAGGCTCGGCGTTGCGATGGGCGATGAACTCGGAGTCAGCAGGAAACGCCTCACCACCAAGAATATGGTCGCCGTGATGATGACTGTAGACCACGTAACGAATCGGAGCGTTAGTCATCTCGCGAATCACCTCGACAAACCGCTCAGCGTTGGACTGCGAGCCTTGCGGATCAGTGGCCAGCACAGCGTCATTGGTAACCACAAGCAAGGAACGATGGGTTGAATTGGTGAATAAAAAGACGTTTTCAGCGAGTTGCTCTATCTCCGACGGAAATTCAGCGGCTGCAGCATTTTCTGGTTCCTTAGAGTCCGCTGCACCAGCACCGGTGTTCCCGTTACATGCCATAACGGCTCCACCCACGGCAATGAAACTGGCGAGGACCATGGCTGCTTGTTTGATCATCTTGATCTCCTGTTACAAAACTCTATTAATGCTGAACGGGAAGCATATCCATTGATATTCGCCGATCGTACCCTTCGCAGGAATCGTGCTGCATTATTTTGATAAGCAGATATTGGCCCGCAGCGGTTGCATGAAGCCTCTAGATACGGCACGTTCGAGATCGCCCAACGTTAATCTCCTTCACAAGAGAAGAGTCATGAAAGCCACCGCCTTACGCGTCTCGATTCTGTTGCTGCTGGCCGTCACAACCCTGCACGCCCAAACGGGCTCCCGAATGTCAATGGAAGTCTTCCGTGGCCTTGAGTTCCGCAGCATAGGCCCAAGCCTGACCACAGGGCGTATCTCTGACCTTGAAATCGACCCCAACAACTCCAATGTCTGGTATCTAACGGTCGGGTCTGGCGGCCTATGGAAGACGGTTAATCGAGGAAACACCTGGGTTCCGATATTTGACGAATACCCTTCGTACTCACTTGGCGCTGTAGTGGTAGACCCCAAGGACTCTAACGTCGTTTGGTTGGGGACGGGTGAAAATACACACAACCGCAGCACGTCATGGGGTGACGGTGTGTATAAATCAACGGACGCGGGAGCCACCTGGCATCAGGTTGGGCTAGCCGATTCACAGAAAATTCAGAAAATCTTAATCGACCCGCGCGACTCTGACGTTGTCTACGTGGCAGCTCCCGGCCCCTTGTGGAACCCCGGTGGTGACCGCGGCCTCTTCAAAACCAGCGATGGAGGTGAGTCGTGGCAGCGGGTTCTACACGTCAGCAACGATACCGGGATCACCGACGCGGCCTTCAAGCCTAACGACCCTGACGTTATCTACGCCGCTGCGTACCAACGGCGCCGTCGTAATGCAATGACGATTGCCGGCGGGCCGGAGGCCGGAATCTTCCGGAGCACTGATGCCGGCACCTCATGGGAGCGTATTGAAAATGGCCTGCCCGGAGTCGAGAAGGGTCGTATCGCATTGGGTGTCGATGCTCGTAACCCCGACCGTATCTACGCGATGGTAGTAGCTCGGGGCGACGCCGGTGGTTTTTTCCTCTCAGATAACACCGGTGACTCATGGGCCCGCATGAGCGACTACTCGGGCGGAGATCCTCAGTATTACGGGGAGATTTTCGTTGACCCTCACCGCCCGGACACCGTTTGGAATATCGAAGTGCCGATAATGCGTTCCACGGACAAAGGCGCAACGTGGGAACGGATGGCGTTCGACATGCATGTTGACAATCACGAAATCGTTTTCGACGCGACCGATCCCGCACACATGTGGATCGGCAATGATGGAGGTCTTTACGAAACTTATGATGCTGGCGACACCTGGAGGCATTTCACCAACCTGCCACTGTCACAGTTCTACCGGATAAACGCCGATGATTCGCGTCCGTTTTACCGGGTCTGTGGTGGGGCTCAGGACAACGGCACGATCTGTGGCCCGTCGCGAACCTTGAATTCCGCTGGTATTCGGACTAGTGATTGGTACCGGGTTGGGGGTGGCGATGGTTTCCAGGCTTACTTCGATCCTTACGACACCGAGACCGTCTATGCCCAGTCACAAAATGGTGCGCTCACTCGTCTCAACATGAATACCGGACAAAGGATTGGTATCCGGCCCACCGGAGATCAAGGCGACGCGCAGGAACGCGGTCGCTGGCATTGGGACAGTCCGCTGCTGATCAGTAAACATTCACCAGGTCGCATCTATTACGGTGGCCACCGCCTGTATCGAAGTGACGACCGGGGCGACAACTGGGTGCCAGTGAGTGGTGATCTGACCCGCAACCTTGACCGTAGAGAACTACCGATCATGGGCAAGGTCTGGGACGAGGATGCAGTGGGGCTCCATTTGTATACAACCACGATGAGTGTCATCACCACACTCGATGAGTCCTCGCTGGTCGAGGGCCTTCTGTACACCGGGAGTGACGACGGTCTATTTCAGGTCTCCGAGGATGGTGGCAACAATTGGACACGCCTCGAAAGCATTCCCGGCCTGCCGGAAAACACCTATGTGACCGACGTGTTTGCCTCGGTTCGGAATTCCGATGTGGTCTTTGCAACATTCAACAACTGGCAGAATGGGGACTTCCTGCCATGGGTCATGCGCAGCGATGATCGTGGCCACAACTGGGTGAACATCACCGGTGACCTGCCAAAGCGCTCCGGCACCTGGAGCGTAGTTCAAGACCATGCTGCCGGCGACCTGCTGTTCGTCGGCACGGAGTTCGGTGTTTATTTCACTGTCGACGGCGGTGACCATTGGACCGAGTTGCGCGGGGGAATTCCCAAGATCCAGGCACGCGACCTACACATCCAGCGGCAATGGAATGACCTTGTCGTCGGAACCTTCGGTCGTGGCGTCTACATTCTCGATGACTACTCGGCATTGCGCCACGTAAACGAAGATAGGCTTTCTGGTCCAGCCTGGTTATTTCCTCTTCGACCTGCTCCAGTGTTTGCTGAACTCAACCAGATGCGCCCTGTGTGGGGAGACCAGACTACAGCTAACCCGCCCTTTGGTGCCGTGCTGACTTACCACATAAACGAGACAGAATCAGCGCAACAGGATTTCGTGATCATGATCACTGACGCGAACGGCGACCACGTACGCACCCTCGACCTACCCAACACTTCCGG
>ERZ651768.165-NODE-165-length-46927-cov-16.481323_pt1 | contig 46927 bp, 45 predicted proteins | sample MGYA00514754_ERZ651768 | MGnify/ENA metagenome assembly ERZ651768
GATTTGCAGCAGCTTGTACGCAATTGGATCGCCGAAGGAGCAAAAAATAACTAGCGGCTCGAACGCATCGAAACCACGCGCCATCTTTGCTCCTATGGCGAGCGAGAACGCGACTCTCTAGAATTCTCGTTTCCCACACTCGGATTGAGCATGCAAAAGCGTAAGAAGTTGAGTCGGCGCCTAGTCGTTAAGGCAGGCACAGCGGCGATGGCGACCACTCCGTTATTGACCATTCTTGGCGAACAAGCGTGGTCCGCCGAACGAATCTCGGAATCGCACCCTACCGCGGTTGCACTGGGGTACGTGCACGACGGATCGAATGTCGATGCCTCTCAGAATCCGACCTATAAAATCGATCAACGCTGCGATAATTGCGTGCAATACTCAGCGACCAGCGACGGATGGGGGACATGCAATATTTTCCCCGGATTCGAAGTGGCAGGCCCCGGGTGGTGTAAGGTCTGGGTTGTTAAAACCTAAACACGACGTCAGTTTGCGATCTCGCGCACTGATACGGGCAATGCCTCGTCATGTACCGCTTCCCCGAAATGTTCGATCCGCGTCGACCGGGTGTAATCCGATTCAATCGTCATCAAGCCAACCAATACCAGCAAGAGGACGGGGGGCGTAAGAACGACACTGATCAGAACAAACCGCTCCCACCGCATGTGCATAAACACGGCCACAATGAACCCCGCTTTGAGCACCATGAATAACAAGATCAGCGTCCACCGCCAGAGCCCGCGGTCAATGAAATCGGTCGAGTACGAGAGCGCGCTGACCAAAAACAATAGTCCCCACACGATCAAATAGACGCGGATCGGGTGCTGCTGACCAGGTTCTTTTATCGTCACGACTTTTGGATTCCTTGCCTTACCACAAATAGAACAACGCGAAAATAAACACCCAAACCAAGTCAACAAAGTGCCAATACAACCCCGTAATTTCGACGATCTCAAAATTGCTTTCATCGTACTTCCCCCGCCGAATACGAAATGCAATCGTCAATAAGTAGATGACGCCCGCCGAGACATGCAAGCCATGAAACCCCGTCACCATGAAGAAGACGGCCCCAAATTGCGGGGCGCCGAACGGGTTAGTCCAGGGACGGACGCCTTCGTCCAGAATGAGTTTCGACCATTCGAAAGCTTGCATCCCGACGAACGTCGCACCCAGCAAAGCCGTCACCAGGATCAGGTTCGTGGCTGCTTCCTTGCGACGCTGGTAGCCCATATTGACCGCCATCGCCATCGTGCCACTGGAAGAAATGAGGACGAACGTCATGATGGCGATGAGTAACAGCGGGACCGACGCACCAAACGCATGTAACGCAAATACTTCGCTTGGATTGGGCCAAGGCTCGACCGTACTCATCCGTACCGACATGTAACCGACGAGAAAACAGGTGAAAATGAACGTATCGGACAACAAGAACACCCACATCATTGCCTTACCCCATGGAACGCCCTTAAGGGCGGCAATGTCGGAACCCCAGTCGTCTGAGAAGGTCGTAAGTAAGGTCTCGCGGGCTTCTGAGATCGTTTTCATCGGCTCACGTTCGACGCCGAGCACGGGTGTCATGGCTTGCGCTCAACATTTTGAGGAACAAAGTCTTGTTCCTCGCCAGGAACGCTGTAGTCATAGGCCCATCGATGCACGGTTGGGAGTGTATCGCCCCAATTTCCATGACTAGGTGGCGTCTTCAGCGTTTGCCATTCGAGAGTCGTCGCGTCCCATGGATTCGAACCTGCCGCTTTCCCTCGAAAATAACTGGCGATCAAGTTGTATACAAAAACGAATTGCATGAGACCCACCACCAGTGCCGCGATGGTAATAAATTCATTCAAAGTCGCCGCTGATTCAGGATAGAAAACGGACTCCATTCCATTCGCATAATAACGGCGCGGCACACCGATAAATCCGAGATAGTGCATTGGATAGTAAATGGCGTAAGTACCGAGAAACGTCACCCAGAAGTGCACATGCCCGAGGGTATTATTCAGCAGTCTTCCGGTCAGTTTCGGGTACCAATGATAAATACCACCGAAGATCACCAAAATGGGGGCGACACCCATCACCATGTGGAAATGGGCCACAACGAAATAGGTGTCCGACAACGGCACATCAATGATCACGTTTCCCAAAAAGAGACCAGAGAGACCACCCACCACAAAGGTCAGGATAAAAGCCAGCGCGAACAGCATGGGCACCGTCAGCCTGATGTTGGCTTTCCATAACGTCAGGACCCAGTTGTAGACTTTGATCGCCGTCGGTACAGCGATGACGAGTGTGGTTGTCGCAAAGAAAAAGCCGAAGTAAGGATGCATTCCGGCGACGTACATGTGGTGGGCCCACACCACAAACGAGAGCACTCCGATCGCGACCAGCGCCCAAACCATCATTCGATAACCAAAAATATTCTTTCGCGAGTGAACGGATATTAATTCGGACACCACTCCGAACGCAGGCAGCGCCACAATATAGACTTCTGGATGGCCAAAGAACCAAAAGAGGTGCTGGAAGAGCAATGGGCTACCACCGCTGTGTTCCAACGGTTGACCGAACGACACCACGGCGGGCATGAAGAAGCTGGTGCCGACCAATTTATCCAGCAACAACATGACGGCGCTGACAAAAAGAGCGGGAAACGCCAAAAGTCCCAGAACGGTCGCCATCATTAGACCCCAGACGGTTAACGGCATACGCATGAGCGTCATGCCCCGAGTGCGCGCCTGCAGAATCGTGGTGATGTAGTTCAATCCGCCCATGGTGAACGCGACGACGAAAATAATGAGGGACAGAAGCATGGTGACGATTCCCCAGTCGACACCGGGCGTCCCCGGAAGAATGGCTTGCGGTGGATACAGTGTCCAACCGGCCCCCGTAGGTCCTCCGGGTACAAAGTAACTCGCCATCAAAACAAGGACTGACAACAAGTAGATGTGATAGCTCAGCATGTTAACGAACGGGAAAACCATGTCGCGGGCACCAAGCATGAGCGGGATGCAAAAATTACCGAAGGCGCCGAGTAAAAATGCGGTGAGTAGAAAAATGACCATGATCATGCCGTGCATAGTCACAGCCTGGTAATAGATATCCGGCGTGATGAACGGCAACAATCCCGGGAAGCCTATCTGTATTCGCATCAATCCAGAGAGCACCAATGCCACCAAGCCGATTGCGATCGCTGTGACCCCGTATTGAACAGAAATCACTTTGTGGTCCTGGCTAAACCAGTAGCGCGTGATCCAACTCCTCGGGTGGTGCACGACCATGGTTTCTTGGTACGGAACTTCTGCTTGCGTCATGCCTACCTCTTAAGGTGCCGCGAGGCGCTCAACCGCATACGCGATCATTGCCTCGAACTCTTCGTCTGTAAATTGGTAGGGCAACATAACAGGGGCAAAACCCTTAACAACCTTTGCGTTCGGTAATTCGATCGACTCCTTAAAATACGGGGCATCCACCACAACCGTTGATCCATCCGTCAAATCCTCCGCACGTCCCCAGAGCCCCTGCCAGGTAGGACCCACGCCCTTCCTTCCGTCAAGGCTATGACACGCCAAACATCCTTGCGATTGAACGAGTGCTTCCCCGACATCCGCAAGGCCATTGGCCGCGGGCATCGACGTCACCGAAACCGTCGACCGTAAAAAGGCGAGCAGAGTTTGCATGTCATCTTCGGGCAACTCGTACGCCAGCATGACCGGCGCAAATCCGTCAACAATCTTTGCTGCTGGATTGACGATTGACTCGCGCACGTACGCCTCGTCTACCGTGACAATGGACCCGTCCGCTAACTTCTCAGAACGTCCCCAGAGTCCCTGCCAGGTGGGACCGACCACTTGACTGCCGTCTAACGAATGGCACGCCAAGCACCCGTTCGTCTCGGCAACCGTGCGACCCGCTGCGATGTCCCGACTCGATGGCCTCGCCGCTGCCAGCATTTCGGCGTAGGTCGGTTGTGATTGCAACCAGACTTGGTATTCCTCTGGACGGTCCACATGCACCACTCCACGCATGAGGTAGTGACTCGATCCACAGTATTCAGCGCAAAGAATCTCGAATTCGCCAAGTTTTGTCGGCGTGAACCAGAAATAGGTGACCATTCCCGGTACCAAATCCATTTTTACGCGAAATTGCGGCACAAAAAAATCGTGGATTACGTCTTTCGAACGCAACAGTGCTTTCACCGGCACATTCACCGGTAGGTGAATCTCGGCCGACTGGATGAGAACGTCATCCAAACCGTTAGGATCGTCGTCGTTGAGACCAAAAGGATTCCGCATACTGATATTGCCAATGTCAGTGGTGCCTAATTTCCCGTCTGTTCCCGGTAAGCGATACCGCCAACGCCACTGTTCACCAAATACTTCCATTTCGGACGCTTCGGGTGGAACTCGAATGAATTCGTCCCACACGAATAATCCAGGGCCTAGCATGGCAACGACACCCAGCGTTGTACCGACGGTTAACCAGAGTTCCAACCGTGTATTTTCCGGTTCGTATCGTGCTCTTGTCCCTTGCCGAAATCGGTACTTATAGACTGAAAAGACAAGCAGTAGCCCTATTAAGATAAAGACAACGCCGCATACCCAAAACGTAAGGAGCACGGTGTCGTCAATGCTTCCCCAATTCGACGCGACTTCGCCAAACCACCAAGGGGTCAAAAAATTGAACGCTACGGAACCGACCACAACGACTAGCAGGGCAGCAGCTACCCACATAACACTATGCTCAACTTCAAAATGACCTTTGTCCGGCGAGGGCAGGCATGGATATTCCTGTATTGAAGATCGGTCCGTTCAAGGCCATACCGATTATTTATCAGCGTCACGATCAACGCACGTTTTGGGGAGGTGTGGGAAGACGCTATCGCCACGATAAAGTATGAACGACATGGACCCACGAATTTCATTGAATTGAAACACCAGTACTTTATGGTAGGCGATTGTTAAGCCGTGTGTTTTTGAATGCTTTAATCATTGCGCCACCCAATTCGAGCCCATCCTCAACGACTATTTCCTATGACCAATCCCGTTAGGCTATTCGCGGAATTCCTCGGCACACTTTTCTTGCTCACTGCCGTAGTGGGATCTGGCGTTATGGCGGAAAGTCTCGCCGGCGGCAATGTCGCGCTCGCTCTGCTCGGTAACACTCTTGCGACGGGAGCGATACTGGCCGTTCTTATCACCATTTTCGGTCCTTTATCTGGAGCCCACTTCAATCCCGCCGTCACGCTTGCGTTTGTTATTCGCGACGAAATTTCGCGAGGGGAAGCCTCTCTCTTCGTCGTCGTTCAAATACTGGGCGGTATCTTGGGAACCTGGTTAGCACATGCCATGTTCCAAATTGATTGGCTTCAATTCTCAACGCACGCGCGAACCGGCCCGGCGCAATGGCTCGCCGAAGCGGTGGCCACGTTCGGCCTCGTCATGACGATCCTCGGAACACTTCGCACACGGCCATCCGCCGTTGCGCCCATGGTGGGACTATATATTGCCGCCGCGTATTGGTTTACCGCGTCCACGTCTTTTGCAAACCCAGCGGTGACGATCGCCCGTTCCTTAACTGACACGTTCTCTGGGATCGTACCCGAACACGTGCCAGCATTTATCGCAGCGCAGCTCGTTGGAGCAGCATTGGCGACATGGGTTTTCCGTCTTATCGATAGGCGCCTTGCCGCCGAGGTCGATTCCGGCGATAACTCTTAGGTCGAGCGAAAACCTCGTCGGGGGTCACCACCGCGCCAGCGCTGTTCAAATTCTTCGGTGGTATTAACTCGCGGGTAAGGAACCTTCGGTATAGGCACCTCCAGCGCTTTGCACAACGGTTCCCAGCCTTCGGCCGAATCAAAGACAATCAAACGCTCTCTCGGGACCTCCTCATATATTCGATCGATATTTTGCTGATAGGCCGCGAGTACCGTTGTCTTGTCGTCTAAATCGCCGCCAAACGTACCATCGACGATGATGTCCTTAGCCATTTCGATCCGTTCGCGGCGCGCTGGTTCATCAGCAAGCATCCCCTCTTTCATGGCTTTGAAAATCGTATTCGAAGCACTTCGGTACCAGCTTTCGGCATCGCGCGTCGTAAGAAGCAGCTTCGCATCGGGATAATAGTTCATGAGACGTGGCCAGAATGCGACTGAAGGCCAATCCACGGTGGCTCGATATCCATGAAAAATAACTTCCCAAGGATCTTCACCTTTCCATGCATTAATCCATAAAGCCGAGTGCTCAGGGTGCGCGACCACTTCCGACATGTGGTAACAATCCGCGTAACCCATTGTCTCCAGCGCTTGTTTCAACGACAACGTCCCGGTGCGTCCATACCCGACCCCAATGATGTCTAGTGGCATATCAAAAAACTCCCATAGACTGCGGTTATTTGATCAAAATCCATCCTTGGGCGTGTCGAAGGTCTGCGATTCATCTGTCACCGTTGATGAATGCGGCGTTCTCGACAGTCGAAAAAGAGGAATGGTTCTCGAGGAAAGACGCTCCTGGTACAAGGCGTAGTTGGGATACGTAGACACAGCACTTCTCCACGCTGCTGCATACGCGGAACAGTGCATTTCAGCCGCCTCATAACGCTCCCGCCGACCCTTAACTAAACAAGTTACCGAACGATTTGCTCTTAGGTTTTTACACCATGCGGGTTCTCGCCTTGATCCGCCGTTTGACCCGACGACGATCAAGCCGTCATTGGTATCGACGTATAGCAACGGTACTCGCCGCAGTGTTTTGCTCCGAGCGCCAACGACTTCAAGCAGCAGCATTGGGATCACGAACGAAAGGCGTATGCGACCACCCGACCAGCGCATTAGCGGTCCGTCGACTGCTGCCGCGAAAACCTTGAGAAAATGACTAGCCCGCGGGTTCTTAAGCACGCCAAGCAATATTTTGGGTACTTTCAATAAACCGTATCCTGCAAGACTCAACCAGTAGAATAAGGGTTTCCACGTTAAACGCTCAATACGGTTTCGGCTAATCCTCTCCTCACATAGTCCACCGACCCACCGGGTAAAGCCTGTTGCTGGTGTGACTTTTTCGAGCATGCGCTTATCATGCGCCGAGTCCACGTTGTAAATTATCTGCCCACATGAAGCGAATACTGAGACTGGGTTTTCTAACGTCGGTGCTCGCCTTCCCAACGGCGGGCGCCGATGAACTAGAAGAGATTATCGTCCGTGCGGAAGCTTCCGTCGTCGCGTCGACCGAAACCGCCGGCAGCGGCTCCACCGTGAACGCTGAAACTCTGAAACTCGTGCGCGCCAACCACGTCCACGAAGCGCTCGTCCGGATCCCCGGGGTGTGGGTTTCTAGAGGCTCCGGCCAAGAACACCTGACTGCCATTCGATCCGGCGTCCTCACGGGTCCAGGCGCTTGCGGTGGATTCCTTTTCTTGGAAGACGGCATTCCGATCAGGCCTGCTGGATTCTGCAACGTCAACAACCTTTTCGAGATCAATAGTGAACAAGCGTCAGCACTCGAAGTGGTCCGAGGGCCAGCGAGTGCGCGGTTCGGCGGCAACGCGCTGCATGGTGTGATTAACTCGATTTCTTTCACCCGCAACGAATCGACCCAAGCCGCAGTAGAAATCGGTCCCTACGAGTACCTACAAGGTCGTTTCGCCGCGGGGTCAGACGGCTTTCAACTCAATGCAAATGGAAGCCGAAGCGACGGTTACCGCGACGATACCGGTTACGACCAATACAAAGTCACGTCCAACCTATCGACCAATCACGGGAAATGGAAAGCCGTTCATACGCTCTCCGCAACACGCTTGAACCAAGAGACGGGGGGTTACGTAAAAGGCGAGCTCGCATACGAAGACGCAACGATACGACGCACCAACCCCAACCCCGAGGCCTATCGTGATGCGACTTCATTGAGGATCGCGAGCCACTGGAATCTCGACCAGAATGATCGGAAATGGTCAGTGGCTCCCTATCTACGTCGATCGGACATGGAATTTCGACAGCATTTCCTCCCGGGGAAGCCGTTGGAGAGCAATGATCAGACAAGTTTTGGCGCCCTCACCCGTATGAAAGGCTCAACCACGAACTCCCGTTGGTTACTAGGTGCTCAGGTCGAGACCATGCGTGGTGCGCTGTCGGAACAACAGAACCAACCGACGACCGGATCCGCGTATTTGGTAGGGACCCGACCGGAGGGCACGCACTACGACTACGAGATATCGAGTTTTTTGATGGCGGCTTTCTACGACATTGGTTGGAAAATCGCAGAAAACGTCGAACTCATTCACAGCATGCGATTGGAGCGTCTTAATTACGATTACGACAATCGACACCTCGATGGGAACAGTCGCGATGATGGCACCGCGTGCGGATTTGGGGGCTGTCTGTACACCCGCCCCGCCGATCGCGAAGATGATTTTACCGATGTCGCCGGACGCATTGGTATCGAATGGGAGGCCAAACCGAGGTTAAAACTCTACGCCTTGATCGGACGCGGTTTCAGACCACCGCAAGCGACCGAACTTTATCGCCTTCAGAGCGGCCAAACGGTTGCAAGTCTGGCGAGCGAGTCACTACGCTCTCTCGAAGTTGGGATCAACGCGACAAAAGGTCGGTTCGATGTTGATGTCAGTACCTATCTCGAACGCACTAACAGCCTGATCTTCCGCGACGCCGACGGTTACAACGTTAGCGATGGGAAAACGCGATCTAGCGGCATCGAAACGGATTTCGCGTTTCACCCAAACGACATCCATACTCTCGCGCTCGTCGCGACCTATGCTCGACACCGATACGATTTCACACGAGATGCCTCACGCGGTGAGACGATTATCTCTGGCAACGACGTTGATACTGCCCCTAGGTGGTTGGCGAGCGCGCATTGGCGGGCCCGGTTCACGGAACGCACCACCTTCGAATTTGAACTCAGTCACATCGGACCGCACTTCATCAATGCAGCGAACACCGCCAAATATTCGGGACACACCTTGCTCAACTGGCGCGGCAACTGGGAGCTTTCCAACAAGGTCCGTTTATTCGCGCGAATGATCAATTTACTCGACAAGGAATACGCTGACCGCGCGGATTACGCCTTTGGGAGTTATCGATATTTCCCAGGTCTACCGCGGCAGTTTTACCTAGGCGCGGAGCTCGAGTTCAACTGATCAACGTTGCGAAACCCCGTGGCGCTGCCTGCATCAGTGTGTGATCCGACCATCTGGCGAAGCGCCAGTCCGTGACGGTTCATCGTCTTCTCGTTGGTACTTATACGCAGGGCGATGCGATGGGCATTTACTGGGCCACGTTCAACGATAAGGACGGCCATTTCGCGTGCATGGAACTTGCTATCGAATCCGAGAGCCCTGCTTTTCTTTGTCGTATCGACAATCATGTTTACGCAGTCAACGAAGCAGTGGAAGGTGGTGTTTCCGCTTTCGAACTTCGCGCGGACACACTACGTTTCATTAATCGCCAATCGTCGTTGGGTTCTTTGCCTTGTCATATTACGGCCAGCCTTCATTGGATCGCGGTCGCGAACTATGGAAGCGGCAGCGTCGCCGTCTTTCGGCGTGAGTCCGACGGCGCCATTGGCCAAAAAACAAGCTACGTCGCGCATGAAGGAAGCGGACCGGTCAGTGACCGACAACGGTGCGCGCACGCCCATGAAGTACACCTGGTATCCGACACCGAGTTAATGGTTCCGGATCTTGGCGCAGATCGCGTGTACCACTACCGGATTAACCCGCGCGGAGTGTTGAATATCGATCCGTCGACAACGTCCGTTAAACCCGGGTCAGGACCCCGCCACATCGTTGCCCATCCCCAACAACCCCTCAACTATTTACTCAACGAACTGAGCAACACCATCGCCGTCTTAAACCGCAACGATGTCCGCCACGACCAAGAGTTCGTCAGTACACTTCCCGAAGACTATCGTGGACCGAGTACAACCGCAGAAATTCAGTTGAGTGATGACGGTCGATTCATCTATGCATCAAATCGTGGTCACGACTCGATAGTCACGATGGCTTTAGACGATCGCGGTTTACCTTGTGAACCGTCTTGGGTTCCCACGCACGGAGAACACCCGCGCTTTTTCTGTTTCGACCCGACACGAAAGTGGCTCTTGGCCGCGAACCAACAATCAGACAACGTCGCAGTTTATCCCGTTGTCGACGGTCGCCCCACGGAGGTTGTACGGATAGCAGGCGTCCCGACTCCGACTTGTCTACTATTTATCTAATGTGCTCGGCTTCTAAGACGTTTCCCACACGATTCATACAGTAACCGTATAGATCCGCGCCGCAGTGTCATGAAATAGATCCGACTTTTCGTCGGCCGAAAATTCGGCCGCAATACGTTTGAACGAGTTCCACAACACGTTGTACGAGCAACTCGCTTTGTCCACCGGAAAATTACTTTCGAACATGCACCGATCTGCTCCGAATACTTCGATCATATGAAAATAGTAATCTCGCGTGGTTGATTCCAACGCTTCCGACGATGCCGGTTCAGCCGCCTTATGGAACCCAAATCCATTGATCGGCATAACCAATCCCCCCAACTTGGCAACAACGTTTTCACATCGCGCGAGCTCAGTCACCGCCCGTTTCCATGATGAAAAGATTTCATCGCGCTTGCCCTGATAGGGACCGATGCCCAATGGACCGCCAAAATGATCAAAAACGATGGGTTGTTCCGGGAACTCACGAGCGAGGGCGGTAAGTTCGTCGATCTGCAAATGGTACAACCACGCGTCAAAGGTCAGATTGCGCTTTCCCAATTCCGCGAACCCTTCGCGAAAAATCTTGTCCCCGAGGAGCTTCTCTGATGGGGACGTGTGTGAATTGCGGACATCGTCGCTGGCATCCCAACCCGTTGCATGTCGAATGCCACGAAACCGCCCGCTTGCGTCCATATGCGCGTCCAAAACATCGCCAACGGCAGTCCCCATCGACAAATCCGCAAAACCAATGATCGATGCGCACGCGCTTGTTTCACCGTATAGCCCGCTAGCGCTCATCGCCGCGATGCCGTTGACAAACTCCGTCTCACCCACTGGCCTAAAAGCCTCTGGCCCTGCAGCCCTATACATCGCACCACATTCCATGAAAACGGTTGAAACCACATTGTGTCCGCTGTTGGTATCTTCGAGTAGCTCGTCGAGTAGGTAACGACTTTCGGGATAATCCCAAAGATGATGGTGGGGATCACAGATCGGGAGGTCTGGTTCAAGCGTTTCCTCAACGACCTGATCTAACCATGCTCGTCGGTCCATAAAATTCCTCCTCGAAATATAAGCTTGGAAAAATCAGTTAAGAGAATGTCACCACCGATCGAATTGATTTGCCTTCGTGCATCAAATCAAACGCATTATTTATGTCATCCAAAGGCATCGTGTGGGTAATCAAATCATCAATATTAATCTTGCCGTCCATGTACCAATCAACAATGCCTGGCACGTCGGTCCGTCCCCGCGCACCTCCAAATGCCGTACCGCGCCATACGCGGCCCGTGACCAACTGGAAAGGTCTCGTTGAAATCTCCTCACCCGAAGCCGCAACGCCAATGATGATGCTTTCACCCCATCCCTTGTGACAGCACTCGAGGGCTTGGCGCATGACTTCAACGTTACCGATGCACTCGAAAGAATAATCCACACCGCCGTTAGTAAGGTCGACGATGGATCCGACCACGTCAACCGCATCCGTCGGATTGATGAAATCCGTCATGCCAAATTTTTCTGCAAGCGAACGCTTTTCGGCGTTAACGTCGATTCCGATAATACGATCCGCGCCCACAATCCGTGCTCCTTGAATGACGTTAAGACCAATACCTCCGAGCCCGAACACGGCAACGCTGGATCCCGGTTCGACTTTCGCCGTATTCATGACGGCCCCGAGCCCCGTGGTGACTCCACATCCGATGTAACAAACCTTGTCGAAGGGCGCATCTTCGCGGATTCGAGCAACGGCGATTTCCGGTAGCACCGTGTAATTCGAAAAAGTTGACGTCCCCATGTAGTGGAACAGCCTTTCACCGTCGCGGGAAAAACGCGACGTTCCATCCGGCATGAGTCCCTGACCCTGCGTCTCGCGAATGGCACCGCACAGGTTTGTTTTTCCGGATCGACAGAATTCACACTGTCTGCACTCGGGGGTGTACAGCGGTATAACATGATCGCCTTTGGCCACGCTGGTCACGCCGGATCCGGTGTCGACCACTATACCCGCGCCCTCGTGCCCCATGATGGAAGGGAACAACCCTTCGGGATCAGCTCCTGACAATGTATAGGCATCGGTGTGACAGATGCCAGTCGCCTTAATTTCAACAAGCACCTCACCGGGTCCCGGCCCTTCAAGTCGCACCGTCTCGACCGACAAAGGTTTCCCTGCCTCATTGGCTACTGCCGCACGTACGTCCATAGCTACCACTCCCACACAAAGCGCCCTCGAGGCTACAATGCCGGCCCGCCATCGAGCAAGAACCGATGTCAGAGCAACCAACAGGATGGTCGCGCTACGTACCTATCTTTAGCGTGATTGCTAGTTACCGTCGAGAGGACTTGAACTATGACCTCGTCGCGGGACTCGTCGTCGGAATCGTCACTGTTCCTCAGGCGATCGCATACGCATTCTTGGCCGGACTCCCGCCGGAGGCCGGGTTGTACGCCTGCCTCCTCCCGATGGTTTTATACGCGCTTCTAGGGTCGTCACCGCAGCTCGTGGTCGGGCCCGTCGCGGTTGCCGCATTGATGGTCGCAGACACGATCAAGGATCACGCGGACCAATTCGGCAATGACGCGATTGGAATCGCGACCGTTCTATGTATGCAAGCAGGGCTCTTACTGTGGCTTCTACGGATCTTTCAACTCGGCGGGATCGTCAACATCTTGAGCCGACCAGTGATAGGTGGTTTTATCAACGGAGCCGTTATTCTCATCGTCATTAGTCAAATTCCAGCACTTACAGGAATTCCAGCAACTCCAGCGGAGGGACCACTATTCGACTTAGCCTCTATGGCAGGGCGGATTAGCGACGTCCATGCTTTCACAATCGCGATCGGTTTGGCGTCACTGCTTCTCCTCTGGTTATTTCCCCCGCTTATCAAACGCTTATTACCACGGACGAAAGGACCTCGTGAAGATAGCGCCATCTTGCGCACTGGTCCGATATTCGTGGCGGCAGGGAGTATTCTCGTTGTGTTGGTTGCTGGGTTTGAGACGGCATCCGTGGGCTACATCCCTGCAGGCTTGCCATCGATCAAGGCTCCCCCATTCGATTTGGATCTATGGATCGATCTAGCCCCATCGGCAGCGTTGATCGCCATCGTTGCGTACGTCGAGAGCTTTTCGGTCGGTTCAACGTTAGCGAGCCGGCAACGCAAACGAGTCAACAGTCATCAGGAACTCATCGCGCTTGGCGCTGCCAACCTGGGTGCAGCATTCACAGGCGCATATCCAGTCGCTGGCAGTTTTTCGCGCTCCAGTGTGAATTACGCCGCCGGGGGTCGCACTCCCGTGTCGAGCATCGTTTCCGCGTTGGTTATCCTGATCGCTCTCCTATGGCTTACGCCACTGTTTCAAATACTTCCGCATGCGGCTCTCGCGGCGATCATCATTGTTTCCGTGGTGGGGTTAGTAGAATTTAAAGACCTTAAGACTCACTGGCGCTTCTACCGTCTGGACGTCGTGACGCATGTCGTGACACTCGCCAGCGTCCTAGCATTCGGCGTCGAAACCGGTCTTTTGACCGGCGTGTGTGTGTCCATACTCCTTTTCATACGACGTTCTAGCCGCCCCCAAATCACCATCGTTGGGCGACTAGGCGACTCCACCCACTTTCGAAATATCGAACGCTACCACGCAGAAACCTGGCCCAAAGTCGTTGCATTGCGGGTCGACGAAAGTCTCTATTTCGCCAACGCCAATCGCGTCGAAGACCGAGTCCTGAAAATCGTCGAGACTCACCACGAAGCACGGCACATCCTTCTTGTGTGCAGCTCTATTAATTTTATCGACACCTCGGGCCTCGAGATGCTGCGTCGAATTAACGAAAGTCTGCGTTCCGTATCAATCAAGCTTCATCTCTCTGAAGTTAAAGGCCCACTAATGGATCGGCTCGCCGATACCGCGTTTGCACAAGAACTAAGCGGCCAAATATTCTTCACCACGGACGAGGCGACGCAAATACTTGACCAGGACGCTGCCGGCGCAATCGAGAACCCTTGACTGTGGACGCGCGGCACAACACGTTGGTAGCCTCCAAAAATAGGGTGGAGGACTGATTATGTATCCGGGGCACTGGGCAACGATATTTCCCGATAAACCTGCGGCCATCGACACCGCAAACGGGGAGACCATAACGTACCGTGAGTTGAACGATCGTTCCAACCGTTTGGCTCAAATGATGTGGGACCGCGGTTTAAGACCAGGTGATCACGTCTCCATCTTTATGGAAAACAATCTGGCATATTTCGAGGTGCTGTGGGCAGCGCTTCGGTCCGGGCTCTATTTCACCTCGGTGAACCGTTACTTAACAACCGAGGAAGCCGGATATATTGTCGATAACTCTGAATCGCAAGTGTTAATCACCTCAACCGGGGTCGCAGAAGTCGCCGCAGATCTGCCTCGATACGCCCCGAACTGCCATACCTGGCTTAGCGTCGGCGGCTCCTTGGACGGCTATGAGGATTATGAAGCCAGTATCAACGCCCTTCCCGCGCAACCTTTGGAGCAAGAACCAGCGGGAACATTCATGCTATACAGTTCTGGCACCACGGGGAGGCCCAAAGGAATTCTCCGTCCACTGCCAGAGGGTTTGATTTCCAGTGCTGACAATTTAGTTGGCGGTCTTCTCAGTGGTTTATGGCAGTTCGACGAAAACGTCGTCTACCTCTCGCCCGCACCGCTCTATCACTCTGCGCCACTTAGTTTTTCGTCGGGTACGCAAGCCTTGGGGGGCACCGTCGTAATGATGCACCGCTTTGATCCGATACAAGCATTACACGCTATTGAGGATTACCAAGTTACCCACAGCCAATGGGTCCCAACAATGTTTTCACGAATGCTCAAACTCCCCGAAGCAGATCGTTCGGGCTTTAACCTGTCATCTCACAAAGTCGCCATCCACGCGGCTGCGCCATGCCCGCCCGACGTCAAGCGCCAAATGTTTGATTGGTGGGGGGCCATTATTTATGAATACTACGGTGGCACCGAATTAAATGGGTTTACGCATTGCGGCCCGGAAGAATGGCTCGCCCATCCAGGGACCGTAGGGCGTTCCCTCCTAGGGACGATTCATATATGTGACGAAGAGGGAACCGAACTCCCCAATGGCGAGTCCGGTATCGTTTATTTCGAATTGGAGAAGATGCCGTTTGAATATCTCAAAGATCCCGACAAGACTCGAGAAGCGCAACACCCTGAGCACGTCAACTGGACCGCCCTCGGCGACGTTGGCTATGTCGACGAAGAAGGCTATCTCTACCTTACCGACCGCGTGACGTTTATGATCATTTCCGGCGGAGTCAACATCTATCCACAAGAAATCGAAGACGCCATGATCATGCACGACAAAGTCGCCGACGTTGCAGTCATCGGCGTTCCCAACGCCGAAATGGGCGAAGAAGTTAAGGCGATTGTTCAGCCAGCAGCGGGCATAGAGACTGATGACGATCTGGCGGAAGAATTACTCCACTACACAAGAGAAAGAATTGCACACTACAAGTGCCCGAAAAGTGTCGACTTTCGGGCAGAGTTACCGAGGTTGCCCACCGGCAAGCTATACAAGCGCCTGCTTAAAGACGAATACTGGGGCAAAACCGGTTCCCGGATTGTATAAGCCAACGACGTCGTTTCGCGCGCGCATTCAATTAGGACGGATCTATGGATAAGGTAAAAGAAGACATCGCTCACTTCGTGGATAGCCATGCGTCTGCGTTATTAGAGGTATCGCACGCGATTCATGCAAATCCAGAACTTGCGTTCAAAGAGTACGAGGCGAGCGCCCTTCTGACGCGCACGTTGGAGCATCACAAACAGCAAGTGAATTCGAAGGTTTACGGACTCGAAACCGCGTTCGAAGCGCAGATTCCAGCCGATAGCGGACCAAGAATCGACATCCTAGCGGAGTACGATGCCTTACCCGGTATTGGCCACGCCTGCGGGCACAATATTATTGCAACTTCGGCGTTAGGAGCTTTCCTGGCGCTCAAATCCGTAGACGTGTCCTTAAGCGGCAGCGTTCGACTGCTTGGAACACCGGCAGAAGAGCGTGGCGGTGGCAAAGAAGTGATGGCACGCAACGGGGCCTTCGATAAAACTGACGCAGCGATCATGATGCACCCCGCCGGTATCAACCTGGCGACGATGCCGTGTATCTGTGTCGCCGAAGTACGCGCGGTCTATCAGGGACGATCGGCGCACGCGTCGGCTATGCCACATCGCGGTGTCAACGCTCTGGATGGTTTGCTCCTTGCATACCAAGCCATATCCAATTTGCGTCAGCATATCCAATATACCGAACGCATCCACGGCATCATCACAGAAGGAGGTCAAGCTCCCAACATCGTCCCCGATCGGGCATCCGGCGAGTTTTACGTTCGCGCCGCCAACGCCGACGAACTTGAAGTATTGAAACCCCGAGTACAAGCATGTTTTGAAGCGGGCGCGAAGGGTTCCGGAAGCGATGTTGAAACCACGTGGGGAGAAGTCGATTACCTCGATCTAAATACCAATTGGCCCTTGGCCGAACGTTTCCAACACAATGCTGAAGCCTTAGGCCGCGACTTTTTTCCCTATGAGAAACTAGGCAGCGCGGGTGCTGGCAGCACCGATATGGGCAACGTCAGTCACCGCATACCTTCCATTCACCCCATGCTGGCGGCCGCTCCTCCCAACGTCGTCATTCATAACCCCGAATTCGAAAAATGGGCAGGGGGCGAGATGGGTGACCACGCCGCGCTGGATGGAGCAAAGGCCCTCGCCATGACGGCTCTCGATTTCTTGAATGACCCGGCCCTTCAACAAGCGTCTCAACAGGCGTTCGATGTGTCGAAGGGGCTTGCCTAAGACAAACGAGTGCAAGATTTCTGGATTTTCGGTTACGGCTCGTTAATCTGGCGCCCCGATTTTCCGTTTCTAGAGTCAAGACCCGGGAATATCTGTCACTGGTCGCGACGTTTCTGGCAGGGATCGCACGATCATAGAGGAACTAAAAACCGCCCTGGTCGGGTCCTGACATTGATCGCGAGCGAAGGGAAACTTTGCTATGGCCGCGCGTTTCGAGTCACCAAAGAGGTGTTAGCCCATCTCGACCAGCGCGAAAAGAACGGCTACAAGCGACACGACGTATCGATTCAATTACCGTCCACGCGCGTTGCTGGAATCGTTTACATCGCTAGTCAACAAAACGCTGCCTTCCTTGGGGACGCGCCGCTCGAAGCCATTGCCGATCAGATCTGTCAAAGCGAAGGCCCTAGCGGAAGCAACGTCGAATACCTCACGAAATTGGCGGAGGCGTTGAAGGACCTTCGAATCAATGATGATCACGTCTTCCGGCTGGACACACTGGTTCGAAAAAAACTAGGCCTCGATACGAACTAACCTTGTCGAGTAGGTACTAGTTTTGTCCATCTACTCGACGACCGAATCACCCCGATCCAAGAAGACCTTGTTTTCAATATAGCCGATGTTTTCGATTTCAACGCGGACCAGATCGTCCACAGTCAACCACGGTGGCGGGGTCTGCGCCGCCGCTACTCCGCTCGAGGTGCCGGTATAAATAACATCGCCAGGTTCAAGCAGGAACGCTTGGGTTAGATGTGCTATCTGGTCAAAACAATCAAACACCATGTGCTGCGTATTAGTGTCCTGGCGTTTTTCACCGTTTACGTAGGTACGAAGCGCAAGGTCGTGCGGGTCGCCTACTTCATCAGGTGTAACCATCCACGGGCCAAAAGGCGCATGTGTATCAAACGACTTCCCTATCTGCATAGTCTGTGAACGCATCTGCCAGTCGCGCACACTGACATCGTTACCGCAGCAATAACCCGCGATCACCTCGTGTGCCCGCTCCCTGGGAACATGTTTTGCCCGTTTCCCAACGATGAACACGAGCTCTCCCTCGTAATCGAGTAAATCAGAGACGCTTGGCTTAGCAATATCGTCATACGGCCCGTTGGTCGCCGTGGTTTGTTTGTTGAACCACATCTGCACTTTGGGCGTCTCAGCACCCGATTCTTCGATGTGGTCCGCGTAGTTGAGTCCGATGGCTAATATTTTTCCGGGATTAATGACTGGTGATTGAAGCTCAACATCCACCACCGCGAGCGCATGTTCGCTAGCCGTTTGTGCCTCTCGTGCGACGGTCATCGCCGCGTCACCCGCCACAAGAAAATCTCGCATATCGGTTGGAAGCTCGGGCGCCGCTTTCGATAAATCGACAACCAACTCACCGACAACAACGCCAATGCGGGTATCACCGCCATGTGTAAAGGTTGCAAGTTTCATCTTTAACCCCTAGCCAAATTCGGTCGATCCGGAGCGACCAGTTTTCGCAATGCGTCCAACTCGTCCGGCAACGACTCGTCGTTGATCAGTCCTGACGCCATCCGACTATAAGCGGGCGAAGTCTGAACACCAAACCCGCCAAATGCAGCCAACCAAAAAAAACATGGTGCTTGAGGGTCAAAGCCGATGACGGGCGCTCTGTCCGGGACGAACGAGCGAAGACCTGCCCACGTCCGCTCGGGACGATCAATGTCGATCGTGACCAGCTGGTTCAACCGATCCATACCCACAGCGACATCCCACTCGTCGGGTTGCGCATCGCAAGCGGCCGAATCGGTCTCATCTGCCGGGGACACCATCAACATCGACGCTTCGGGTTTGAAATATAAGTCGCCGCTCGCTACATGAATCATCGGCCATGACGTCGAGTCGACGCCGGGGTCAACGATAATTCCAGTGCGCCTCTTGGGCTGCAGAGCTACCTGAACTGCACCGGCTAGCTCGGCAACTTCTGTCGCCCACGCCCCCGCCGCATTAATCAACATATCGCCGAACAGCACTTTGCCGTTATCAAGCTCAATGCGCCAGTGGTCAGCCTGCCAGCTCATCTCGACCCCACGTGCACGCGTTTCAATGGAGCCATTACGCTCCAGCAGGCGACGTCGATGTCCCTCCAAAATATTATGAACGTCTAGTGCCAGGCTACGTTCATCGCGCGCACCGCAAACGATTTCCTTTTTTAAGATGGGGACTTCATCCCGAATCTCCCCACCCGTCACTCGCTGCAGCCAGGGACAACGTCGCGACCAGGCATCGAGGAAAGCGGTGACTTGGTCCGCGTTGTCTGCTTCAGCAACCAGCACATTAGTAAGCCGTTGACTCAAACGATCAAATCCTTTGGGCGGTTCCACGAAAAACCGCTCACTCGCCACAGACAAGCGATGAACGACATCGTTTACAAACGGTATGACGAAGACGGCTGCCGAACGCCCGGTACTGTGATAACCCGGCTGCATCTCCGCTTCTAATATTGTGACTTGGTTGTCGTGGGCTAGTTCGGATGCCAACGACAGACCCGCGATTCCACCACCGACGACAACAATATGCTTCTGTTCTGTCATCCGGAGATTATGTTCAGGATCGACGTGGTAGGGAAAGCCGAATGAACGAGCCTCCACTTACACGCCATATCGAACGTTGTATGGATGTTTGTCTTGGTTCTCCAGTATGAACGCGAATGGTCCGAGTCATCGCGACATTACTGAAACGACAAAGTCGCTAGCGTGGCTTGCCATCTCGTCAAACACGTCGTCTTTGCGCTGGCGTGTTCGTTTAAGGATGCCGTAACCGTGGTCGGCCGTTTCAAGCCACTGCAGTTTCCCTCGCGCTGCCTTGACCACGGAGCCCAACAAATCGGGTTCAGCAAGCGCATCACGCGTCCCAGACAAAAACAACAGCGGACACCCTATGGACCCAAGGTGATCGGCTCTTGTGATGCTAGGCTTTCCGCGCGGATGCAGAGGAAACGAACACAAGATCATTCCGTCCACGTCCAATTCGTAATCAACCATGGCGTGGGATGCCATTCGGCCACCAAAGCTGTGACCTCCCAGGAACAATGAGGTTTGATAATTTGCGGCCGCAAATTCGACCGCCGCTTTTACCGTTGCTTCAGACACAGCTTTCGAATCTACTCGCGCGTGCCCATCTTCCTTGAATGGGAAATTAAAACGCAATGTTGCAATAGCGACCTTCGAGAACGCCTCTGCAATGGCCTTCATGGTCCGATGATGCATATCGCCACCGGCACCATGGCCGAACACCAGCGTCGCGAGCGGCTCGGCTACTTCCTTATAGATCGCCCCAACACTTCGGTCCCCAACAGTGAGCTTAAGTCCAGCCAAAGGGGACCTAAGGCAGTTCACTAACCGATTTGATGATCGTTCCTACCAGGCCGTACTCCAGCGATTCTTCAACGCTCATCCAATAATCTCGATCGGTGTCCTTTGTAACGCGTTCCAACGATTGACCGGTTTGATCGGCAATAATTTGGTTGATGCGTTCGCGCGTTTTTAGGATTTCTCGCGCCTGAATTTCGATATCAGACGCGTCCCCACCCGTCCCGCCCGCGGGCTGGTGGATTAGGAATCGGGTATTTGGCAAAGCAAAGCGGTTCTCTCGCTCGGTCGCCAAGTAGATGTGCGTTGCAATACTACCTACCCAACCCGTACCAACCGTTCGCACGGTGGGTTCGACAAACCGGATCATGTCAAAAATCGTGTCCCCAGACTCCACGTGTCCTCCCGGAGAACCAATGTAGAGTGTGATGGGATCGCCACTTTCGTACGACAGAGCCAAAAGCTTTTCGGCCGTTCGTTGAGCGACGTCTTTGTTGATCTCCCCGAAAATCGTTAGCGTCCGGCTTTTAAATAACGTGTTTTCGAGAAACGCGAATTTCTTCGCTGCTTCAGCCGCTTCTTCAACGTCATCCAGACCAAATTCGCTCATCGCAAGCCTCCTTCAGGGGGACGCCATGTTACCGAATTTCCACAGGACAAGGTTATGCTTCGCGAACAAAGAAACCTGAAGGATGCGTGTTATGCCTCTGCACCCGGAATACGAAACGTTGCTGAAGCAAATGGCCGAAGTCGGCGGACCGGATTTATCCGATATGCCCGTTGATCAGGGCCGAGAAATGTATCGAATGATGCAACCAGAAAATCCGGCGTTGGCGGTTGGGAGCGTTCACGACCGGAAAATCCCAGGTCCAGCCAGCGACATTCCCATTCGAATTTACACACCAAACGGCGATGGCCCGTTTCCCATCGTGCTGATGTTTCACGGTGGCGGTTGGGTGATCGGAGATTTGGTAACCGCGGACGCACAAAGCCGAGAAGTGTGCCGAGGAACAGAAGCAATCGTAATCTCTGTCGATTACCGCCTGGCTCCTGAGCACAAATTCCCTGCGGCCGCAGACGATTGTTTTGCAGCATTAAAATGGGCCCATGCAAATGGCGAGGATTTTGGCGGCGATTCAAATCGTCTTGCTGTCGCTGGCGATAGTGCTGGAGGCAACCTATCGGCCGTCGTCGCGCAAATGGCAAAGGAATCTGGCCCAGACCTTCGATTCCAGCTACTCGTCTACCCGGCCACGGACGGAAGCCGTTTCGATACCGAGTCCTATATCTCAAATGCCGAAGGCTATATGTTGACTTTAGACTCGATGAGATGGTTTTGGGATCTTTACGCCGATGCTGGGCAACGCCTGGATCCCCGGGCATCACCACTTCTCGCCAGCGACCTCTCGGGACTGCCCCCTGCACTGGTTATGACTGCAGAGTACGATCCCCTCCGCGACGAAGGTGAGGCCTACGGCGCGCGTCTCGCAGAAGCCGGCGTGGCCGTTGAAACGATTCGATTCGACGGATTCATCCACGGGTTTTTCGCCCAAACGCAAACCGTTTCGGCGACACGACCTGCAATGCAAAAAGCTTGTGATGCACTCAAGTCTGCACTCAACTGATACGAGGAATTTGCAATGAACAAAGCCATTGTTCTAGGCGTTGGTCCCGTGGACGGTCTAGGCGGCCAATTAGCCGTCCGATTTGCCGCAAGTGGACATCACGTTTTCATTGCCGGCCGTACCCAAGCATCGCTTGATGAGTTATCTAGCGTCATCGAGGGAAGCGGCGGGCGCGCCACCGCCGTCGTCACAGACGCAACCGACGAGCTGTCCATCGTTAACCTACTTGAAGCCGTTGACAGCGAAAAGGGTGACCTCACGCTTGCAATCTACAACGCCGGAAACAATACCCCTGGCCGGATCATCGAGATGGACGCTGATTACTTCGAGCGCAGTTGGCGTGTTCTCTGTTTCGGCGGATTCCTTTTTGGCCGAGAGGCCCTGCGTCGGATGCAAGAGTCGGGGGGAACCGTTTTATTCACGGGGGCGAGTGCTTCCATGCGGGGGCGAGCTGGCTTCGCCGCATTCAACTCTGGTAAATCTGCGCTCCGCATCCTCGCCCAAGCCATGGCCAAGGAATACGGGCCCGACGGTATTCACGTCGGCCATGTCGTTGTCGACGGTCCGATCGGTGGTGAGAAAATTCGTAAAGCTTTCCCAGAATACGCGGAGAAACTGGGCGACGCCGGCATGATTAGCATCAATGGCATCGTTGACGCGTTCGATTATCTCTACCGACAACCCCGCAATGCATGGTCGTTCGAAGTTGATGTAAGAACGTCGATTGAAGAGTGGTAAAGGCAGGCTGAGGCGGGGAGCGATTTGACGCCCCCTGTCTCATTTCTACCCATAAAACCGATCGGTCAGTCGTCGATACGTGCTTGAGCTGAACCTTTTGCGACTTCGACGCCTTCTTGGTTAATCGTCGACACCTCAATATCGACAAGCCCCTCATTAATAGCCGTTATGGTTGCCGTGGAGTCGAGCGTGTCACCAGGGAAGACCTGGTTAGTGAAACGCACCCCAAATTCCGTCAAGCGTCCGTCGCCAACGTAGTTGGTCAACATCATGCCTGTCATCCCCATGGTCAACATCCCATGCGCAAACACACCCGGATAACCGGCCACTTTGGTCGTAAACAATTCATCCGTATGCACTGGATTGTAGTCGCCTGACGCGCCAGCATACATCACCACTTGCGTTCTCTTTAGGTCTTCAACCAAGCGTTCCGTATAGGTATCACCGACCTTCAATTCACTCGCTTTTAATGGCATGACTCCCCCTATCCCTGGTCGACGGGCCGTTCTGTTCGAACCCCCGTGCCAATCGCTGTGACTACTAGTTCTCCGTCCTGGTCCCGGTATTCCGTAATCGATTCACTGAATACCAATTTGCCCGAGCGTTTCCCTTCCTTTTCCCAGCTTTTACCTGGCTTGTTCGTCGTGGTCAGCACGTCACCGACCTTAGGATGCCGATGGTAAATGTATCGCTGTTCAGCGTGGAGACCGCCACCACCTCCGGAATCGCTAGTGTTTCCAGCGCTGTCTTCTCGCGGTTTTACACCTGTAGGCTTACCGCCAGATCCAAACCAGCCGTCACCTCCAATTTTCGGTCGCAACCCGTAGTCTGGATCAAACTGCGCACTCGCTTGAACGAACGTCGGCGGCGCAATGATACCCCCCGCTTCTCCTCCTTTTGCGTAGTCTTCATCATAATAAATTTGATTGTCATCCCCGATCGAGCGAGCAAACATCATGATGTGGCTAGCCTCGATGGGAAACTTTCCAACGGCCATACTTCCCCCTTGTTGAACTGATCAGATCAGAAAACCTAAGTTAGCAAAGCCAGATTACGGAAGCGAACAACAAATATCGTTATTGAAGGCGGCGCGACACGGTCGTCTCAATCGCTACTTAACGCCCCTTAAACGATGGCTTCCGTTTCTCTAGAAAAGCGGCAATGCCTTCTCGTTTGTCTTCGGTCTGGACCAACGCCCCTTGTGCGTACTTTTCAAGCATAAGCGCCGCGGCTGTACTAGCTTCCATACCAAGATTTACCATTGCTTTCATCGTCCTAGGCACAAACGGTGCAAACTCGGCCAAGTGTTCGGCCATACGCCGGGCTTCGGGCAAAAGCTCGCTCTTTTCGACGATCCGCGTTATTAGCCCAACAACGAGGGCTCGCTCCGCGTCAATCGGCTCGCCCATAAGCAACATATGCATTCCCCAACCTCGACCGACAATGCGGGGTAAACGCGCCGTCGCCCCTCCACCTGGAATGATCCCCAGTTTCCCTTCTGGCGTAGCAAACTGAGAAGTAGGGGTCGCAATCCTAAGGTCACACCCGAGCGCGACCTCAAGCCCACCTCCCATGCAAATGCCATCGATCGCCGCGATCGCTGGCTTCGGCATTCGCTCTAATTGATCAGCGAGCCCTTGGACGATCGGTTCTAGTGCCTTGCTAAAGTCGCGATCGACCACTTCACCCAGATCAGATCCAGACGCAAAAGCGCGCCCACCTGCACCTGTGATCGTAATTACGCGCACCGCATCATCTTGCTCCGCTTCACGAACTGCAGCTTGCAATTCATCCAACGTCGCGAGCGAGATGGCATTGTGCTTCGCGGGTCGATTAATCGTGATGAGAGCCATCGGGCCATCGACCTCGTAAAGTATGTTGTCGTACGCCATGCTTGTTCCGAATCGTCGTTCTTTTAGAACCCTAACCGCGTGCTCTCGAAACCCGTTCGACCGAAATTCCTCGTCAAGTCTCCGAACATCGGATTATCGGTTCGATTGTACCAGCATGCGCCCAACGCCCCGTCTAGGCATTTGGTAGCGTCAAGCGAGCGTCGGTCCCGCCCGCATCGCCTTCGGACAGTTCGATTCGCCACCCGTGCGCTTGACACAGCTGTTGGACAATCGCAAGACCCAAGCCGCTTCCGCCAGTATGGCGGCTCCGCGAACCTTCAATTCGATAAAAAGGTTGGAACACCTTCTCTCGATCTTGCGCGGGTATGCCCGGACCATTATCGATCACATGGATATCGATATCGTCTCCAGCGTCGACTCGTACTTCTGTTGTTCCGCCATGCTGAAGAGCATTCGCGAGAAGATTGTTGAACACTCGCTCAAGAGCTCCTAGCGCCGTATTCACGATTACTTCTTCATCTCCTTCCCACGTTAATGAGATTGTCTTATCCACTCCATTGAGCACCGACCGAAGGAACTCTCGCAGCTCAATCTCGACACTCGCCTCCTGGGTTCCTCTGGCGAATCTCAGCGCGTCTTCGATGAGTTCATCCATAGCTCCGAGATTACGATCAAGCCGGTCAACCAGGTTTTGATCCACACCATCCGGTAAAAGCTCGAGCGCGAAACGCATTCGGGCAAGCGGCGTTCTTAAATCATGTGACACACCTGCCAACAATGTTGTTCGATTGGCCATGAGCGACATAATCTCGTGCGCCATATCGTTAAAACTTGAGGCCAACGAAACCAGTTCTCTAGGTCCTTCTTCGGGTAATGGAACGAACCCGGTCGCCCCGCGGAACGACTGTGCTGCTTTCGCCGCTCGGTTAAGCGGATCTGCAACCCAGCGGACCATCAAAAAGGAAGTCCCGAAGACAACAATCGTACCGGCTACAAGAATTAACAGCGCAACGTAACCTGGTTGAACATTCCCGCGTTGGGAGGCGAACCCAATCTGGGGGGCTAGTCCACTTTCTGTTGGGACATTCACCCACAACAAATCGTCTCCTTCCATCAAAACCACCGGCTCACGAACCCGCTCTCCTATCTCTTTCACAAGTATTTCGTGGTATTCATTCCCCGGCAGTACGGCGGGCAGATCGCGATTCTCGCCGCTAATTGTGAGATCGTGATTGATTAAAAGTTCCAGCTCAAAATGAGGGCGCCGATCAGGGAGAAGTTCGACCCACGTTTGTGCGGAAAGAACGAGAAGTCCGGCTTCATCATTAGCCGCACGTTCGGTGATAGGCGTCGTCACAAAAGTATCTAATGCGACCACCGCGATGATCGCGATCGCAATTGCCGAAAGTCCGAGAACGCTGTTAGTTCGCGCGCGGAGGGAGCCTGTACGGGCCATTAGATTGCATCGGGGCAGAACATATAGCCTTTGCCCCAGATAGTCCTTATGTATGCAGGTGCAGAAGGGTCCACTTCAATCTTGCTTCTAAGTCGTGTGATGCGTACATCGATACTTCGATCGAAGGGAGAGCGGTCAGCTCCCGTCAAGAGATCGAGAATCTTGTCTCGATCCATGACGGTATCCGGGTAATCAACGAAAATCCCAAGAAGGTCAAATTCGCCAGAAGTGAGTTGAACGCTGCGACCAGCGCAAGTCAGACGGCGGGCTTTGCGATCGAGTACAAACTCTCCGAATTCGACTATTTCAGATACTGCGGATGACCCCTGACTGCGTCGCATCACGGCGCGAATTCGAGCTAGAAGTTCACGCGGGTTGAATGGTTTGCCGAGATAATCATCCGCACCGATCTCTAAGCCGACGATCCGGTCTACGTCTTGTCCCTGCGCCGAAATCATGATGATAGGCAAGCCTCCAGTCTTCTTGAGTCTTTTCGCAATCGAAAGCCCATCTTCACCAGGTAGCATCAGATCAAGGAGTACGAGATCGATTCCATGGCGCTGTAACACGTCATCCATTTCCCGACCATTTGCTACAGTCGTGACGTCAAACCCCTGTTTTGTCAGGTATGCCCCGATCAGCTCACGTAATTCGGGGTCATCATCGACAAGCAGTAGCTTCGCCGCTTCAGCCATGTAGCGACCCCTTAGTCGGAAGACAAATAAGCGCGCCAATGCCAACGCACTCCACGGAAGAGCTGAGATGACACTCGGTATTGGCCGTCGAAATAGATCGCGTCGACATCCGAATATCTATGGCGTTTTACCTTCGATCGCGATGGTTTTCGTAGAGTTCTTCGTTTCAGAACGGGCTTCCAGTACGGCGTCTTCACCCCGTCCGCGACCGTATTCACCCTGCCGGATGACACGAATAGACTCGACCTGCGTGACGGTCCCATCTGCGCTTTGAATGATTCGTCCGAAGTGGGCTTCGATCCTGGGTTTCAGCCCACTGGCAGCCATGCGTTTTCGCATCTCTGTAATTAGACCACGACGATCAGCGGCGTTTAAGGCTCTAATCCGACCCGCAACTTCGGTTAATTCGGCATCGGTATAGTCAGCAAAGGCGGGGCTCGCATTTGCGGTTACTGTATCGACACCGCTCGCCGGTGGAATAAGCGATGGGATCTCGGCGTGAGAAAACCACGCGAGCATCGAAGCAACCGCGACGCCGACCAACCGTCGCATAAACGTCGATTTAAGCATCCAACCCAAGGTCCTCGACCTCTCCCATGCGCCTCGCGCCTTAGTACGCGATTTCCATACATCTCATGGCGAAGTAACCGTACGGCGGTCCTTATAGACCTAGACCACCGTACGCCTCACTCGTCAAGCACGCTCAAACAGACCCGCAGCTCCTTGGCCACCACCAATGCACATGGTTACAACACCGTAGCGTTGTTCCCGTCGTTGCAATTCGCGAAGCACAGCACCCGTGCACCGTGATCCCGTCATTCCAAACGGATGGCCAATGCTGATACTGCCGCCATTAACGTTGTACTTTTCATTATCGATATCGAGTTGATCTCGACAATAGACGCACTGCGAAGCAAACGCTTCATTAAGCTCCCATACATCGATGTCGTCCTGCTTGAGACCCGCATTCTGCAGCAGCCGCGGGATTGCAAACACCGGACCAATACCCATCTCGTCTGGTTCGCAAGCAGCAACCGTAAAGCCGCGATAAATACCAATCGGCTCAATTCCTAATTGGGCCGCACGATCCGAGCTCATGAGCATCGTCATGGAAGCACCGTCGGAAAGTTGCGATGCATTACCTGCAGTGACCGTTCCATCTTCTTCAAAAGCTGGTGCTAGACCACTCAAGCCTTCGAGCGTGGTTTGAGGACGATTGCACTCGTCCTTGTCAACACTCACTTCAACTCGGCTCTCGTCGCCTGTCTCCTTGTCAACCTTAAGCATCGTCGCGTTCATCGGAACGATTTCTTCGGAAATCCAGCCTTGTTCGACGGCGTTAGCGTAGCGTTGTTGGCTCTGCAGCGCATATACGTCCTGCATTTCTCGCGTCACCTGATATCGACGCGCGACCACTTCAGCCGTGTTACCCATCGCCATAAAAACTTCGGGTTTCTCTTCGATCAGGCGTTTGTTCTGTTCCGCTTTACCAGTAGTTTGACGATTTCTCATCGAGATCGAATCCACACCGCCCGCAATCGCGACCTGTGATTGGCCCGACGCAATTTGATTTGCAGCAATGGCGATGGATTGGAGTCCTGATGAACAGAAACGGTTGATCGTCATACCCGCAGTTGTGATCGGTAGTTTTGAAAGCACTACCGCAAGCCGCGCCAAATTCCCATCTTGTTCGCCCGCATGACTCGCTGCACCAACAACCACGTCTTCGACTTCCTCGGCCGAAACACTTGGGTTTCTTTCAAGAAGCGAATCGATGCAGTGCGCGAGCATGTCATCGGAACGCGTTAGGTTGAAGCTGCCGCGAAAGGACTTAGCAAGTCCGGTGCGGACACTGTCTACGACTACTACGTCAGTCATTTTTATATTTCCCCCATAACCCCAATTTACGTCAGCTTGAATTGTTCAAACCGAAAACCGATTGAGTGTAGCACGCTGTTACTACCTTGGCGCTCTACCCTTGCGAAAAGCTTATAACCCTTTAAATACATGGGTTTGAGCCAATCCTGAGGTGGAACCTTAACTCATTTGCAAGCTATGATTATCCCTAAACCGTTCAGGACAACAAATGGCAACCCAGGTTCTCGCAGACGACATCTGTTTCGGAGAAGGGCCCCGCTGGCACGACGGCCGCTTTTATTTTTCCGACATGCACGACCATCAAGTAAAAACCGTTTCGGAGACCGGACGGGTTAGCAGCGTAGTCGAAGTCGAAAACCGACCCTCCGGACTTGGATGGTTACCGAACGGCGACTTACTGATTGTTTCCATGCTTGACCGTCGAATCCTCCTGTTCGATGGCTCTGTCTTGTCCGAATATGCGGATCTGTCTGAATTCGCGCCTTTCGAGTGTAATGACATGATCGTCGATTCCACAGGGCGGGCATACGTGGGTCACTTTGGCTTCGACCTTAACGGCGGCGCGAGTTTCAACCACGCATCCTTGATCGCAATCGAGATGGACGGAAAATCCCGTGTCGTCGCGGACCACTTATCCTTCCCCAATGGGACGGTCATAACACCCGATGGCGGGACCCTCGTGGTTGCGGAAACGTTTGCGGGCCGCCTTACCGCATTTGATATCGTCGCCAATGGGGACCTGGAGAATCGCCGACTGTGGGGGCAGCTACCAGCCGGCACAGCGCCAGACGGCATATGTTTGGATGCCCAGGGTGCTATCTGGGCTGCATCGCCCCCAACGAATGAGTGTCTTCGGCTCGCCGAAGGGGGCGAGATCCTTGAGCGCATTCAGTTCGACCAAGGCGCATACGCTTGCATGATCGGCGGGACGGATACACCGCTACTTTTTGTGATGACGTCGCCTTCATCCTCACCCGCGGAGTGCCACGCACTGCGTGGAGCACGCGTTGAAACAGCACCTGTGTCGGTAGCCGGAGCTGGTTACCCCTAGCGTCCGGCAACATTGGCCAGCCGCGACGCGCACACGTAAACTCTGGCGGTTTGTTTTCAGGACCGTTCATGAAGCTCATTAAAAAGACGGACGAATACATTGTTTACCTGAAACGTTCCGGTCGTTACGGCGTAAAAAACACCGATCGCGAATGGATCAACGGTATCTCTAAAACTCGGATCCTCTTAGCCGAAGGCCTAGTCGAAACAACCCTTCCACCTGAGCCAGTCGTGGACGCCGGCGAAGCGGTCGATGACACGGAAGTCGCCGATGCCCCCGATATAGCGGTCGCTGAAGTGGATAGCTCCATCGATGACGCCCCGGGTTCCATCGATTCAGAAGCGGAAGAACCGGAGATAGGGGAAGCCGCCAACCCGGAAGAGGAATCGTCTAGCACGACCGACGCCGAAGACTCTGCGACCGAGGAAACCACTAACGCTAGTGACGAGGAAGATTCAGAGACATCCACTGCATCCGATTCCTCGGACGATGTCGTTAATGCTGATACCACTGATGAAGAAGAACCGAAGGCAATTGAGGACGCAGAGGGTAAAGAACCTTAATCTCTCGTTAGTCGCTTTGGCTTCGGCAGCCTTGTTTCTCGGGGGCTGCGAACTGCCCGACGATCATCTGACAAGGTCGTCGGCGTTAACTGAATATGTGGGCTCTGATTCTTGCGGCACATGTCACGCGACCCAGTACCAATCATGGCTGACCTCGCACCACGCAAAGTCCATGCAACCGGCCACATCCGAAAGCGTTTTAGGTAACTTCGACGAAGCGGCGTTTTCGCATGGCGGCATTGAAACCCTGTTTAGGGAAATTGATGGTCGCTACATCGTCCAAACGAAATCAGCAGAAGGGACGTACAAGGAATTCACCATCGCCTATACATTCGGCGTGGATCCCCTGCAACAATACCTCATTGAACTTGATGACGGCCGCTATCAGGCGTTCGACATTGCCTGGGACACCCTACGGCAACAATGGTTCCACCTATCCCCGGTTTTAGAACATGGAAGCGCAAGTTCGGAAATTGAAACAGTACCCGAAGGCGTGCATTGGGCTAGCCGCGGCTTCAATTGGAATAGGCAGTGTGCAGATTGTCATTCCACCAACGTACAGGTCGGGTCGACAAACGGTGGTTATGAAACGCGATTCGATGCGCATAACGTAGCGTGCGAGGCTTGTCATGGTGCCGGGCTACCCCATACGAACGATACCTCCAAACCGTATGCCGACGTAGCATGTGCGCCCTGTCACAGTAGGCGCAGTCAAATCGCAGAGGGGTTTCAACCCCCCGATCAACTGCTCGATTATTACGTGCCGGCGCCAACGATAAGGCCTTTGTATTTCGATGACGGACAGATCCGCGACGAAGTGTACGTTTATGGCTCGTTCCTCCAAAGCCGTATGCATATGGCCGGCGTCACGTGTTCGGACTGTCACGCACCCCACTCTGCGCGGTTACGGTCAAGCGGTACCGCGTTATGCCTTCGCTGCCACAACGAAAATCCACCCAACAATTTCCAAGATGCTGTAGGGAATTTCGATACCCCCCAGCACCATATGCACCCGGTGACCCCAATTGAGTGCGTTGACTGTCACATGCCAAAACGCACATACATGCAAATCGATGATCGACGCGACCATAGCCTACGTGTGCCCAGGCCCGACCTCAGCATCAAATACGGAACTCCAAATGCCTGTTCCAACTGCCACGACGAAGATGACGAATGGGCAATGCAACAAATCATTCAGTATCACGGTTACCGTCGTCGATCACATTTTTCCGAAACGCTACTGTCTGGAAGTCGACGACATTTCGATGCCGAGCGCGATCTAGCCGAACTAGCCAAGGATCCAGAACAGCCCCCCATGGCGAGGGCCAATGCCTTGTTGCTACTTAGCGGCTACGAGTCAGGCTACTCCGCGGAGGCGGTCGCCGTCGGTCTCAACGATCCCGAACCCTTGGTCCGATTGCATGCATTGCAAAGCATCGGCCGCTTGCACCAAAACAAACGTCACGACGCTCTCAAACGCCTTCTGAGCGACCCCATCAAGGCGATTCGAACAGACGTCGCTCGAATCGCCGTTGATTATCTCTCCGACTTCACCGAACCGTCGGAACGGACGCTGCTTTTATCTGTTCTCGAAGAATATATGGCCATCCAGACGCAACGAACCGACCTACCCGAGGCCCATACCAATTTAGCGACCATTTCTATTGCACTCGGTCAATTTGACGCCGCCGAAAAACAGCTAAGAAACGCCCTCGCAATCGAACCTGAGTGGATTCCAGGCCTGGTTAATCTAGCCGATCTTTATCGACGGGTTGGCCGGGATTCCGAGGCTGGCGATATCCTGGAAAAAGCGATCGCGATCAAACCTCCGATAGCAGAAGCCCAAATAGCATACGGAATGTGGCTAATTCGAAGCGGTAGGCTCAGCGATGCATTAAATCAATTTCAACGTAGCTACGAGCTCGAACCCGAAGGACTCCGGAACGGCTATCTCTACGCCCTCGCCTTAAAGGAGAATAACAACCGAAAAAAGGCGATTGAGGTCGCCGAATTGGCTGTCGATCGCTTTGGTGACCATCGGATCTTATTGGAGTTACTCGCAACCATGTATCGAGACGCAGAATCGTTCGATGAGGCCCTACGATACGCAACCCGCCTAGAAGAACGTTTTGGCGGCGACGTCTATCGCACTCTTCGAGCGCAGATGCTCCTTGCCATTCGCAAACGAGACGGATCCTCCTAACCCAACGGGAATCATGCGGGCGTCATTTCAATCGGATCGCACATGCAAACCGAAGCGACGGGGAGGACTGATAGAATGATCGCATGCCTAAAGGTGGCCCTACTTCGCACATTTATTTCTCTCAACGACTGCGCCTTCACTACGTGGATTGGGGCAACGAAGATGCACCGACCCTGCTGATGGTCCATGGGGGTCGCGATCACTGTCGAAACTGGGATTGGGTTGCCGATGAGTTACGACACGACTACCACATCATCGCGCCAGATCTACGGGGGCACGGGGATTCCCAATGGATGCTTGGCGGCAGCTATACGATTATTGATTATGTCTATGATATCTCGCAGCTACTTCACCAGACTCGAGCAACTCCATCCACGATCATGGGACACTCGTTAGGTGGTTCAATCTCACTCCTGTATTCGGGCATCTATCCAGAAAACGTCACGAAATTGATTTCCATTGAGGGAATGGGTCCGCCCCCCGGAATGTTCGATATGTATGGAAAAACAGGCCCTCACGCGCGCCTGGAAGCTTGGGTCGGAAACCTACGCCAGCTTTCAGGACGCATGCCAAAGCGGTACCCCTCGCTAGAAGATGCCTTCCAACGGATGCAAACGGAAAACCCTCACTTGAGTGAGGACCAAGCCAGACATCTCACCATCCATGGCAGCAATCAGAATGAAGACGGCAGTTACAGTTGGAAGTTCGATAACTATGTAAGGGCCTTTGCGCCAATCGGTTTGTCTCCCGAAGAAACGTGGAAAATTTATGCGCGAATTGATTGCCCGACGCTGTTGATACACGGGGCCGAATCTTGGGCATCGAATCCACAAGATGACGGTCGCTCCAAGGCGTTTAACAACTCGTCTGTTGCGGGAATCGAGGGTGCTGGCCACTGGGTTCACCATGATCAACTCGAGCGATTTCTTCACGTTGCAAGGGAGTTTCTCGATTCGTGAAACGTGACCAACGCAACATCACCATTGGCGAAATTCACGATGCGCCACAACAGGGCGTTTTCTATGTCACTGGTGGTGGTTCGCTTTTTCTTTCGGACTTACTAACGGTCCCCGGGGCATCAAATACAGTACTCGAAGCCCAAATACCCTACGCGTCCAAAGCCCTCGCTGACGTGATCGGACGCAGTGATATCGGTGCCTGCAGTGACGAAACAGCCCGAAGGATGGCAGTTTGTGCGTATCTGCGCGCTTCAACCCTATTGGCCACGTCTGGAAAAGCCGATGCCGAAGCCTTCGGGTTCGCCATCACCGCAAGTTTAGCTAGCCTGACGAATAAGCGAGGAATGCACAGAGCCCATATCGCGATGCAAACGCGCACGACGACACAAACGTGGTTCGCGGAGCTACGTAAAGGCGCTCGAACGAGAGACTCAGAGGAACGCGTTGTGGCAGACGCGGCAGTCAACCTGCTGGCTCGTTCCCTTGGGCTCGGGAGTCCCCCCCTCGAAATAACGACGCGCGACTTTGTCGAAACGGCACCGGCAGACGTCGTTGCGCTGTTCGATGGCTCGGATGGTGTCTGCGGGACGCCAGGAACCGCCTTTCTGCCGGGTTCTTTCGACCCATTGCATGACGGACACGTACAAATGCGAACCGATGCGAGTCGTCGCATTGGGCAGCCGGTCCAGTTCGAACTGTGTGTGCGTAATGTTGACAAACCGCCCCTCGATTTCATCGAGTTGGCTCGTCGTCGCGAACAATTCACCGAGTCCGAATTTGTTCTGACCAACACACCCACCTTCGTTGAAAAGGCAAACTTGCTGGGTCGCGGGAACGGTGTAACTTTTGTCGTCGGCACAGATACCATCAAGCGGATTGGAGAGGCCCGCTACTACGCTGATAGCGTGGCGCGAGACGCTGCGCTCAACGAACTCGAAAACTTAGGTACTCAATTTCTTGTCTATGGTCGTTTGGGCCAGCATGGCTTCGAAACACTGGACGACTTATCGCTTCCCGACCCTCTCAATAGAATCTCTGAGGGTGTGTCTGAGCAAGATTTTCGCGTCGATGTCTCTTCAACCGAAATGCGTAACGACTCCTCCAACTCGTAGTCGAGGACGGGCAGCTTAACGTCTCGTCGTCGACCGTTCCTGTTCCCCATTGTCTGCTGCTACCATGCTCTGCTCGAACGCGGGGAGACGCTTACATGACGCATCAATACGACGATATCTCGGTGACCCTGAACGACCACGTCGCGGTCGTCGAAATCCAACGACCACCACACAATTTCTTCGATGTAAGCCTTATTCGACAAATCGCGAATGCCTTCGACACCCTAGACGACGATCCTGCCTGTAGAGCCATCGTGCTCGCGTCCGAAGGTAAGTCATTCTGTGCCGGTGCCAATTTTGGCAGCGGTGGAAGTGATACGTCCGCGAGCGCTGAATTCACCGAGGAAGGTTTCATGAACACCACCGGCACGCTCTATCGCGAGGGTGTCCGACTATTCTCAGCACGAAAGCCGATCGTCGCGGCAGTTCAGGGCGCCGCCATCGGTGGCGGCCTCGGACTCTCCCTCGTCGCCGATTTCAGAATTGCATCTCCGGAAGCTAGGTTTGCGGCGAATTTCGCCAAACTCGGCATTCATCCCGGATTTGGCCTTACCGTCACACTGCCCGCCATCGTGGGTCAGCAGGCGGCTAATTTGATGTTCCTGACGGGTCGTCGTCTCAAGGGAGAAGAGGCCCTGGAAATGGGGTTGGTCGACGAACTCGTTGAGCAAAAGGGGCTCAGGGGTCGTGCAGTTGAGTTTGCGAGTGAAATTGCCGTAAATGCGCCCCTCGCGATCGTATCCGTGCGTGCGACGGCACGCCAAGGACTCGCCGAAAGAATCGACAAAGCGACGGATCACGAACTGTCCGAGCAACAATGGTTGCGGGCAACAAACGACGCCGAAGAGGGTATTAAAGCAGTCGCCGAACGCCGCGTCGGGCAATTCACCGGGACGTAGGAATACTTCATGGATCTTTCAAAACTCGGGGTGTGGTTCTTTACCGATGCAATGGCGGCGCCTATAGCTGCCGATACGGCAAAACGCATCGAAGATTTGGGATTTTCCGCGTTATGGATACCAGAGACCGTCGGCCGTAATCCATTCGTTCATGCAGCGTGGTTGCTCGCAAATACCTCCTCCCTCGTCATTGCAACGGGTATCGCCAATATCTACCACCGAGAGCCGGGCGTTACGCTAGCCGCTCAAAACACCCTGGCTGAGCAGTCCGACAATCGATTCCTCCTCGGTTTAGGCGTCTCCCATAAACCCCTCGTGGAAGGATTGCGCGGACTGACTTACGGCCCGCCTGTCGCGACCATGCGCGATTACCTCGACAAGATGGCCACCTCTCCATATGCCGGTCCGCCTCCCAAGGACAAGCCACCGACGGTTATCGCTGCCCTCGGACCAAAAATGTTAGAGCTTGCTTCGGAAAAATGTGACGGCGCTCACCCCTATTTCACGTCACCGTCCCATACCAAAATGGCGAGAGACGTGATGGGTCCGGATAGCCTTCTCTGTGTCGAGCAGAAAGTCATTTTCGAAACCGACCCAACAAAAGCCCGGGACATCGCGCGAACGGCCGCCCAGACCTACCAGAGGCTCCCCAATTACCGAAACAATTGGCTCCGCATGGGTCTTAGTGAAGCGGACGTCGACGGTGACGGTTCCGACACGTTCATCGATGCGACCTTTGCCTGGGGAGAAATCGATGCAATCAAAAACCGCGTGCAAGAACACTATGATGCTGGAGCTTCGCACGTGTGTGTTCAACCTATCCATCCCGAGGGGAGAATGGGAGACATCGATTGGCGCGTGCTTGAGGCGCTAGCGTGAGGCTCAAAGGGAAAAATGAATGAGTGAATTCGATAACAAAACTGTGGTCGTAACCGGCGCCGCCGGGGCACTCGGTCAGGCGGTCGCGAATATTTTCCACACGAGCGGCGCACGCGTCATCGGTGTCGACGTGATCCCCTTCGAAGCCGCATATGAGATGCGCCAAGCCGATTTAATTGATCCCGAAGGAGCTGCGCAGGTAGTCGAGTCTGTCGGTGCCATCGACATCCTTGCCAATATTGCGGGCGGATTCACCATGGGAGACTCGGTTGCGGACACCAGCGACGAAACCTGGGATTTCATGTTCAACCTTAATACCCGCACTGTATTAAACATGGCGCGAGCCGTGGTACCCCGTATGGTCGAAAGAAAGTCCGGCAAGATCATTAACATCGGCGCTCGTGCGGGACTCCGTGGAAGCGCATCAATGGCCGCCTACGCAGCTTCTAAGAGCGTCGTGATCCGCCTGACCGAAAGCCTCGCGGACGAACTTAAAGAAGCAGGCATTAACGTTAACTGCATACTACCGAGCATCATCGATACCGAACGCAACCGGGCCGATATGCCCAACGCAAATTTTGATCAGTGGGTGGGGCCTAAAGCCCTCGCAAAGGTTGTTCGTTTCCTTGCTTCGGAAGCGGCGGATCCAATCCACGGCGCCGCCATTCCAGTCGAGGGACTTTCGTAAGGCCACCATAGAACGTTTGCAATCGTGGTAATGGAGCGTCGTTCAGTCCGATGCAAACCCACCGTAACTTCCGCGAAAATACACCAAAGGACGTCCTGTCTGATCGTGTACTTCCAAGTCGACAACGTCAGCGATCACGATGGTGTGATCACCCGCTTCGTGTTCGGTACGGAACCTACAATCGATGTGCGCAATAGACCCCTCTACGATGGGCATGCCAGTAACCTCTGACGGCTGCCATCCAATCGCCGCCACTTCACCGACGACCGCAAACGCCTCACTCACCTCGCGTTGACCCTCGGCTAGAACATTAATGCAAAAATCACGCCCTTCTCGAATACGCGGCCAACTCGTACTTGCGATCTGTGGAGATATCGATACCAACGGCGGTTCCAGTGATAACGAGACAAAAGACTGCGCCGCAAACCCAACCAAGGAACCGGACTCGATCCCCGTCACGACCACGACTCCGGTCGTAAATTGGCTCATCCCTTCGCGGAATTTCTGACTATCCATGCGCCAGCGCGCTTCTATCGACATTGAGGCCGATGTACTGGTCGGGACTGCTTCGGTCCAGAGCGTCCATATACAATAGGTCGGCTTGGGTAACCGGCGATCCTACCATGACAATCACGAAAGACAGAATTGTGACGGACGGTCTGTATCAGAATAAGAGACAGCAGATCGATCCGTTCGCATTCGACGATTCGGTCACTAAAGTGTTCTCGGATATGATCCGCCGCTCAATTCCCGGATACCAAACTGTAGTCGACGTTACCGGGCTTATCGCGGCAAAACGTTTGCAACCGAGCACCATGTGTTACGACCTCGGGTGTTCGCGGGGCGCGACCACCGCTTCAATTTTGAAAGCTATTGGTGATCGCGAATGCAAGATCGTCGCGGTCGACAGCTCCGCACCCATGATTGCGGCTGCGACCGCCAACTTGGTTGATCCAAGGGTTTCGTTTCAGCATGCGGATATCAGGGACATCGAATACGTCGACGCGTCCTTCGTCGCGGCGAATTTCACTCTCCAGTTCCTCCCTCCCGAAGATCGCCTCGCCTTTTTGAGGGACGTCCGTAACGGGCTCAGGCCAGATGGCATTTTCCTAGTTTCTGAAAAAATCGATGACGACAGAGAATTCGCCGAATTACACGTCGACTTTAAACGCGAAAATGGTTACAGCGAACTTGAGATAAGCCAAAAACGCTCGGCACTCGAAAACGTCATGAAGATCGATACGCAAGATGTGATCTTGGCTCGACTCAACGACGCTGGGTTTACCCATTGCCGTATCTGGTTTCGATGCCTCAACTGGATCTCGATCCTCGCCACTTGATAGTTTATGCGTGTAGCCCAATATCTCGAGACCTCATGGCGATGCCAAGGCCTCAATATTTCTATCGACGACCTCAATCATGGCGATTTGCCACGTTGGCTCGAGGCCATTGATTCACTTCCCAACAGCGTAACGAAGCACGTATCCCTTGGAAACATAGTGACGATCGGGGACGCCCGGGAAATCAACGATAACGACGTTTTTGATCGTTGCATCCAAACCCTTGCGCCCTGGCGAAAAGGCCCCTTTCGACTGTTCGGCCGCCCGATCAACAGCGAATGGCGGTCCGATCTCAAATGGGAGCGCGTCCGCTCACACATCGATCTCCACGGCCGTTCAGTTCTCGACGTGGGCTGCGGTAATGGCTATTACGGGTGGCGTATGCTCGAAGCGGGGGCTTCGTCGGTCACCAGTATCGACTCGACCCTTCTTTTCGTTCTTCAGCACGCACTATTTGCTCAGTACATAGGCAATCAACCGGCGATCCTGCCCCTTCGGCTGGAGGAATTCAGCACGCAAAGGCGCTACGACGTTGTTTTCTCGATGGGCGTCCTCTACCACCAAACGAATCCCGAGGCCCACCTTGATGCAGTCTGCAAGCTGCTTTCACCCGACGGGACCTTGGTCTTAGAAACCCTCGTCTACCCGACAACTCTCGTTCCGAACGAACGTTATGCGCGCATGAAGAACGTCCAAATCCCCTCCATCAAGGATCTCTACCATGACCTGGAAGCATTGGGGTTCAACGACGTCGACATCAAGAACGTCTCGCTTACACGAACACTTGAGCAACGGAGCACTGACAACATGCCATTCGAATCATTAGCCAACGCACTTTCCGATCAAAATGCGCTCGAGACCGTCGAGGGGTACGGGGCTCCGGTTCGCGCAACGATTATCGCCGCTCGGATCTAACAGGACTCCGCGATCGGTTGACTATTCAAATCCATTATCCACACTAAGAGATCGAACACGCCAATTGTTGAGGCAGTCACGTTGCCGATGAGTGGATTTTCCAGACACTTTATCGATCGAGAACCGCTCGATTCGACCGGCCTACCGCCATGATTTATTCATTTCGTTTCCGCGGGAAAAACCAACGGATACTGGCGTTGTATCAGAGCTTTTTGGATCATCCGGGGAAAGGGTTACATCCAAAAGAACTTTCACGTATGACCGGAATTCCCATGCTCGACGTTGTTGCGAGAATGGACAAGACCCCGGAGCTATTCGTCAAACTGCCAGGACAACGCGACGGTCTAACCCGTTATCGACTCACCACCACGGCGACGGCCCGCACAGTCACCGAAATCGAGCACTTGATCGACCAGCAAGTGCGCCGAGAATCTTGGCTTTACTACGCGCTCATCGTGATGGTCTTGCTTGTCTTTTTAATTGCTGTGATGGCGATCGCACCGGCGATCTAGGAGCTGACTATGCCAGAACTACTCTCGAGTGAACTCGTCCGTTTGCGTGATGACGTCGTCGATCTTGGAAACAACGTTCTTTCCCCGGCGCTGGCTGACAGTACCTTAAGTTCTTCGGAGCGCCACCGTGTGATCGTCGAGTCATCCAAGAAACTCGGTCTGTTTGGCATGACACAACCGAAAGAATTCGGTGGTAGCGCTGCGTCCCTTCTCGAACTCACCGTCGTGCGCGACGCACTTGGATCAATGAATCTTTCACACTTGTCAGGAATTTTCGGCCCCGGACCCGGTGTTCTTGTCGGTGTCGAAGAACCGCTAAAAAGTAATTACCTTGCTCCCGTGCTTGCCGGAGAAAAACGTGGCGCATTCGGATTTACGGAGCCGGATTCTGCCGAACGCGCTACATGGGCAATCCTTGAGGAGGGCGAGCTCACGATAAACGGCCAGAAATCTTATGTCACGGGAGGCGCAGACGCCGATTTCGTCAATACGTTGGTGGAAATTGAAGGTCACGGTCCCGCCATGGTCTTGATCGACACTTCGTTCGAGGGCGTCGTGATCAAAAATACATTTGGGTCCGTCGACGGAACGCGGCACGCATACATCGAATTTCACAACGTCGTTGTCCCAGAAACTCACATCATCGGCAAGCCGGGCGAGGGTATGCCGCGTGCACTAGGCCAAATCGGTAACACCCGGCTCGCCTTTGCCGCTGATAGCGTCGGTCTCGCGCGTTGGGTCATTGATTTTGTGGAAAAGCATCTAGCAGCACCCCATCGAAGTGGCGAGCCTCTGAGTTCGCGGGAAGGCGTTCGAATGCGTTACGCAGACATGCGAATCAAAGCGTTTGCGGCGCGAAGCATGGTGTATCGGACCGCCAGGCTCGGCGACACGGGCGAAAACATCGTCAATGAAGGTATCGCATGTAAAGTCTTTGCGACCGAAGCGATTGGCGACATCGTTGATTGGGGTATCCAACTGGTTGGCGGAATTGCGCTACGGTCGGGCCATCCACTTGAGGCACTCTATCGACGCGTTCGCGCACTGAGACTCGCGGAAGGTGCGAGCGACGTGCTACGTCTCAACCTCGCACGCGGTCGCTTCGAACTCGACAAAGGCCGATTGTGACCATTTTCAAGGGCTAATCCCGTCCTGGAGCTTTGTGGCTGTTGGTTAACACTCCGTATTGGGCGCGTCGGAGATTCACCACGATGTAACCTTGACGTTACCTTCTGAGTTTAGTATATGTAACGTATACGTTACATTATTTTTACTTGTTGAGGACGAATTCACGTGTCGTATTCGCGCAGTATCGGCGTCTCGATCACTAGTTGTTCAATTAATCGGATGCAAAGTCGCTCATGAAGACCTGGTTGATATCGATCGCCATCCTCGCGTCTGCTGTTGGCGGGGCATTCGTTATGGTTCAAACACGCGCTGCTCCGACACAAACGGAACGAGAGATCCCAGTACTTTTGGTCGATGCAATCGAGGCACGTCGCGAACCCGTTTTCTTTCGTGTCAACACGCAGGGCGCAGTGACTCCACGTACCGAATCGAATCTCGTTTCGGAAGTCTCTGGCCAAATCGTCGAGGTTGCATCGAACTATGTATCGGGCGGTTTTTTTCGCAAAGGCGAACTGCTGCTAAGAATCGATCCGAGAAATTATCAATCCGCGCTCAAAAGCGCACAAGCCAATGTCGCCCGGGTCCAAACACAAGTGGCTAAAGAAAACGCGCTGGCGAATTTCGCGCTGGATGATTGGAAGACACTCCGAGACTTGAACGCCTCGGCAGGACCGGTCTCCGATCTAGCATTGCGTAAACCGCAACTGGCTGAGGCCATTGCCGAATTGACTTCGGCAGAAGCGGCGCTTGAGAAAGCTCAAGAAGACCTCAACCGAACCAGCATTCGAGCACCCTACGACGGTATGGTCCAAGAAAAACGTGCGGATGTAGGCCAATACGTCAACACCGGCAGCCAGCTCGCTCTAATATTCGCAACCGACTACGCCGAGATTCGTTTACCGATTACGCAACGCGAACTCGCTCTCGTCGATCTTCCATCGGCAGATGGGTCGAGTTTACCCCTCCCGGTGACGCTGACGTCTCAAGCCGGAAAGATCCAACACACATGGCAAGGCCTGATCGTGCGTTCTGAGGGCGTTTTCGACAGCGCCAGTCGAGTGTTGTACGTGGTGGCCCAGGTCGAGGACCCATACAACCAAAGCGGTCGGAATGGTGAACTCCTCCGTATTGGAACCTTCGTGACTGCAAGCATTCAGGGTCGATTCGGTGGCGCTCTCTTTACCATTCCACGCCACGCGCTGCAGCGTGGTGAAACGCTGTGGATCATTGACGAGCAACAGAAGATCTACCCCCGCGACGTACAAATCGTCAGCACAGACGAGGAATACGCCTACGTTGATGTCGGACTAACGAATGGGGATCGCTACACCATCACCCCCATCGACCAGCCGCTTCCCGGCATGCCGGTACGCGTGAATACCTTACCTAGGCTTGGCAACGTCCGATGAGTGAAACCACACCTCCTGTTTCCGGCCTGATCGGGTGGTTCGCAACCAATCACGTTGCCGCCAATTTGTTGATGATTTTTATCATTGGGGCGGGATGCTGGGGATTGTTCACGACGAAGCGGGAAATGTTTCCTGAAGTTCAAATCGATCAAGTCAGCGTGCGGGTACCGTACCTTGGCGCAGCACCGCTAGAAGTTGAGGAAGGCGTCGTCATTCGGGTCGAAGAAGCGATCAAAAGTATCGAAGGCATTTCACAGATCTCCTCCAATGCCTTCGAAGGCATGGGCGAGGTGGTCGCAGAAATCGAGGACGGTTACGAACTCGAAACGATCCTCGACGAAATCAAGTTGGCCGTCGACGGTATTTCCACCTTTCCCGGTGAAAGCGAGCGCCCCATCATCTCCAAGCGAAGCGGGAATAGGTGGGGCGGCGTGATGAACGTGCAGCTGACGGGCCTCAGGAGCGAGGCTACGATGAAGGAGTTTGCTGAACGCATTCGCGATGAGATTACGGCCTTAAACGGAGTCTCCTATGCCTCGGTAAGCGGTACTCGACCGTTCGAACTCTCCATCGAAATATCTGAGGATTCGCTGCGCCAGTACGGTCTGACCCTAAACCGAGTCGCGCAAGTGATCCGACTCTGGTCCGTCGATATCCCCGGCGGCACGATACGGTCGGATTCCGGCGATATTCGTTTGCGAGCCAAAGGACAAGCCTATACGGGTCAGGAGTTCGAGAACATCTTATTGCTTACCCAGCCCGATGGGACCCGCATTCGCCTGGGTGACGTCGCCACCATACGCGATGGATTTGCCGAAACCGAGAGTTACGCATTTTTTGACGGAGAACGTTCTGTCGCGGTCATGATTTCCGCGAGCGAGAACGAGAATCCTATTGAAATCTCGGAGGCAGTGAACGCCTACGTCGATGAGCGCAACCAAACGCTGCCCGAGGGAATCCAATTGAGTGTTTGGGGCGATCAGTCCGTGATGCTCAAGGACCGCCAGCAAGCCATGGCCATCAACATGTTGATTGGTGCCTGCCTCGTTTTCATTCTTCTAGGCGTCTTCTTGCACCTCAAAATAGCAATCTGGGTGATTGTCGGTCTCATCACCGCCGTGCTTGGCGGCTTCATGTTGCTCGAAGCCGTCGACGTTTCGATCAACATCATGAGCTTATTCGCCTTCATTATGGTGGTCGGTATCGTGGTGGACGATGCGATTATCATCGCGGAAAGCGCGTATACCGAAACCGAGGATAAGGGGTATTCGGTGCACAGCATCGTCACCGGAGCCCAACGCGTTGCGATACCCGCCACCTTCGGCGTATTAACGACGATCGCGGTATTCGGCGCGATGCTGATCCAGTCGGGTCACACGTCGGCGTTTTCCAGGAACATCGCTTGGGTGGTGGTCTTCGCGCTCACGTTCTCTCTGATCGAAAGCAAACTCATTTTGCCTTCCCACCTCGCATCAATGAAGTCTGCGCACGGCTCGTCCAAGAAAGGCGTTTCAGAATGGGTTGACGTACGGTTGAAGTCTTTCATCGAGCATCGTTATCGGCCGTTTCTCGCCTTTACCATCAAGAACCGTTGGCCAACTCTAGCCTTCTTCGTCAGCTTGGTGATATTGACGATCGGTCTAATGGGAGGCGGCTACGTACGCATGAACTGGTTTCCCGACATGCAGATGGACTACGTCATGGCGCAGGTGGAGTTGCAAGACGGAGCTCCCGAACAGCTGATCGTCGGTATCGTCGAGGAAATGGAGGGCTCGCTCAACGAGGTTGAACGTGAAATCCAAATGGAATACGGAATCCAACGGCGAATCATCGAGCACTCGTTTGCCTTCGTGCAGGGCGGCAAAAGCGCGCGATTTAACGTGGAGCTCAAACCCGAAGACGAACGACCCGTCTCCGGCAAGGAACTAGAAAATCGCTGGCGTGAAAAGCTCGGCGATATCGCGGGAACCAAGAAATTGTCGTTTTCGTCCGGACAACACAGCGGCGGCGGTCCACCGATCGCGTTGAAGCTCCAGGGCTACAACTACCGAAGTCTTGAACAGGCGGCCGACGAATTAGCGTCTTATTTACAGACATTTAATGGCGTCTACGAAGTCGAAAGCTCCAATAACGCCGGACCCGAAGAACTGAAACTGCGGATTCGTCCGGAAGCTGAAGCGTTGGGTATCACGCTTACCGATCTCGCGAGTCAGGTACGCCAGGCGTTCTACGGTGCCGAGGCCCAACGTATCCAGCGTGGAGAGTCGGAAGTGCGCGTGATGGTGCGTTATCCCGAAGTCAACCGAAAATCGGTCGGCAATCTTGAGAACATGTGGATCCGTCTGCCTGACGGTCGTGAAGTGCCATTCGATGCCGTGGCAGATTACCAACTCGCAACAGGCTACAGCAGCGTACAACGCTTGGACGGCAGGCGGACCGTCTCCGTGGCCGCCAACTTGAACCCTGACATCGTTCAAGTCGGAGAAGTCATCGGAGCGGTAAGAGCCCAATTCATGCCCGACTTGCTCGACCGCTATCCCGACGTCAAATACGACGTCACCGGTGCGTCGCAACGACTAGACGACTCGCAAAGTCAGATGCTCCGTTCGATGCTCTTGGCCGTGATTTTGCTTTATGCGCTCATTGCGATTCCGCTCAAATCGTACGTCCAACCCCTAATTATTATGTTCATCATCCCCTTTGGCATGATCGGTGCTGTGATCGGGCACATGATCGTTGGCATTCCAATCACGTCTTTATCATCGCTGGGTCTTATCGCGCTCGCAGGCGTGGTCGTCAATGATGCGATCCTCATGGTCGATCACGTCAACAAACGCACGGAAGCAGGTTACAGCGCACCTGACGCAGCAGTCGAAGCTGGCGCTGTTCGATTCAGGCCCATTCTCCTCACGTCGTTGACCACGTTCTTTGGGCTGACCCCGGTGTTATTAGAAACCTCCATGGCAGCTCAGATGGTAGTCCCCATGGCGGTGTCGCTTTCGTTCGGAATCCTATTCTCCACCGTCATCACGCTGATCTTTTTACCTTGTCTGTTCAACATCCTAGGCGAACGTGGTACGACCTTCGGGAAATTCATAGCGTTTTGGACCAATAGGCCCCTTCCAACGGCCCTTCCTGATCCGGCGAACCAGCCAGTAGGGCAGCAGCCTTAGTCAAAATACCCCGTTCGCCTGATCACTAAACGGCTCGTTGGTCCACAAGCTCGCCGTTCACGGTGACTTCTAACATTCCGCTACTCGGAAAGAATCGGGCTTCAACGTACCGGTGCTCCTCCCACAAAAGCTCCACGTTCGTCCATACGTACAGCGGTTCGCGCGACGATGGTTCGCGACGTTTACGCAAACACCCGTCCAACCAGAGCTCCAAGCCATTATCGTTCGCGATTACCACCTCAAATTTCTTGTGGCCCAGAGGAAATTCAAACGCTCTACCGTCAGCCATGGCAATCCGCGAGAATGCTTGTAATGAACAGCGGCAGATTTTGACATCCCTCCCGACCGATTCAAACGCGTATTGCGAACTCGCGACGTCCTCGCTCTCTCCTTCGGTGCGATGATCGGCTGGAGCTGGGTCCTTTTCACCGGCCACTGGGTGCTTAGCGCGGGATCCATAGGCACATTGCTCGCTTTTAGCGCCGGCGGCGCGGTCATCCTATTTATCGGACTTACTTATGCCGAGCTCGCGGCCGCGATGCCGAAGGCCGGCGGCGAACACGTCTACACGCGTGTCGCATTAGGCCCGCTCTGGTCCTTTGTCTGTACCTGGGCCTTGCTCATGGCGTACGCGACCGTGTGCGTGTTCGAATCCGTCGCCTTGCCAACAGCCATCGAGTATTTGTTCCCCTCGATACGTCTCGCCACGCTCTGGACCGTGTTGGGCGCGCCCGTGTCCGCAGGTTTTGTTGCCATCGGCATCGTAGCTGCTCTCGTGATGACGTGGATTAACGTCATCGGCATACGAGCCGCCGCCCTAGTCCAAAGCGTGATCACCGCCACCGTGCTCGGGGCCGGTGTCCTATTGATCGTCGGCGCGGCCAGTTTTGGGAGCCTCGCTACTACCGAGCCGCCCATCGCTACCCCCGCGACGGGGATACTCACCGTACTTATCATGGTCCCCGCGATGATGGTGGGATTTGACGTGCTTCCGCAATCCGCGGAGGAAATTAACCTACCGCCGCGGCGAATCGGTTGGTTGCTTGTGTTATCGCTCTTGATGGCCGTCCTATGGTACGGCGCCATTTCGTTCGCGGTTTCCATGGCCCTTGATCCCAAGGAGCTGGCATCCACGTCCATGGCCACGGCCGATGCCGCGACGTCGTTATGGCACGGAAGCTGGGCAGGTACAGTTCTCATTGTCGGCGGTATCGGCGGCATTTTGACGAGCTGGAATGCTTTTATTATCGGTGGCAGCCGCGTGATGTTTGCTCTCTCGGAATCCGGATTCCTACCCGCTTCGTTCTCACGCCTTCATCCCAAGTACAAAACACCCTACATAGGCGTATGCGTCTTGGGTTTGATGGCATCGATATCGCCTTTTTTTGGCCGCACCATCCTCGTCTGGCTCGTGGACACGGGCAGTTTTGCCGTCGTCATCGCTTACATTTTTGTACCG
>ERZ651768.168-NODE-168-length-46844-cov-13.019330_pt1 | contig 46844 bp, 44 predicted proteins | sample MGYA00514754_ERZ651768 | MGnify/ENA metagenome assembly ERZ651768
GTCTATCTCGTCTACAGGCCGAGACCGGAGATCGAGCCGGTTCTGGCCCGCCTGAGCCCCGCGGTCTCCGCGATACCGTCATCGGACGAGGGTGATCGCAACCCGATCGCGATTAAGAGGAATATGGCTCTGCGAGCCTCGAGTGAGGACCTTGTCGCGTTCCTGGATGACGATGACCTGTGGCACTCTCGAAAGTTGCGAGTGCAGGTCACCGCGATGGAAAAGCGTCCGGTGGCCATTGCGGTGGGTGCCACCAGTCAGGGATTTCGTAAGTCACCGAGTTGGTCGACTTTCGAGCTCACGAGCGCATTTCATGACTATTCATCACTAGAGGTAGCTGGGTTCAGGGGCCTTGCGACGTCTTCGATTCTTGTGGATGGCCCAACGGCACGTCGTCTGGAGTTCGACGAACGACCGGAATGGAGGGCCACCGAGGATTATGACTTCAAACTACGGCTCGACGAGTGTGGGCCTATGCGGCAGATGTCAGACATCCTGGTCGGCTACCGGACCGGTCCGACCTCTGATTCGATGGCCGACCCCCGAGCGATGTCCGTGCAGTGTCTGGACATTCTGGCGTCGGCAATAGATCGGGGGGAATCGACCTGGCAACGTCGTCTCGTTGCGTTGCAGTGCGTGGTTGAGGCAACGTTTAGCGGACGTCAGCCGGCGAGCAAGGTCGCGGACCGCCTGCTCGATGAGTCCCTCGACGGGAGGGTCACGGGTCGGTTGGATCCCTGGCTGGCTAGGCTCGTCCGCTTTGGATGGAAGTGTCGCCTACCGGGGCGATCAGTGGCGCTTCGCTGTTCGGGAGTCCTGGTCCGCTCCTTCAAGCGGTTCGAAAGACGGCCTTGATCGGTTATCGAGCGGTCGGCCTGCCGCTGCCCGAGCCACTGCTGGCCGGGAAGCGGTGTCTGCTCCGATCGTGGGAACCGGGCGACGAACCGGCCCTGGCTGCCGCCTGGTCCGACCCGGAGGTCCGACGCTGGCTACCGGTACCGGAGGACGTCGATCCGGCGGCCGCAGCGGCGTGGATCGCCGGCGAGGCTGGTCGGCGGCAGGCCGGCCTGGCCCTCGACCTGGTGGCCGTGGAGCCGGCCCCGGAGCCGACCGGTGACTCGGCCATCGGGCCGAAGGTGGGTGGCGAGGTGCTGGGCGAGGTCGGCCTCTCGGCCTTCGACCCTGAGCGGGGCGCTGCCCGGATCGGCTGGTGGACCGTGGCGGCGCAGCGTCGGCGGGGCATCGCCACCGAGATGGTGCGCATCCTGACGGCCTGGGCACTGGGGCCGCCACTGGGCTTGGCCGTCCTAGTGGCCGAGATGGAGCCTGGCAACATCGGCTCGCTGGCCGTCGCCAGGGCCGCCGGCTACGAGGAACTGGATCGGTCCGCCGACTGCCGTCTTGTCATGGTTGCCCGGTCCGATCGTGGTCTGGCCCGTCCATGACCCGCGCCATTCGTGGTCCGTGCCGTCCATGGTCGGGACTTTCGTGATCGGGGCCGGGCATGGACGGGACCGACGCGTGTAGGATGCGTCCTCGACCGTGAAGCGGGTCCCGTGAGGCCCGGACGGATCGAGGAGAACGAGGCCGATGGCCGAACGAGAACGACGTCAGACGCCCCCGTTCGGGGGCGTCTTCGTGTCCCACGCGCGGATCATGACCACCGACGACATGGGGCGGGCCGTCCGTCGCATGGCCCATGAGGTCATAGAGCGGAACCACGGCCTGGACGACCTCGTGGTGGTAGGCCTCCAGACAGGCGGGGTGCCGATCGCCGAGCGGCTGGCCGAGACCCTCGCCGACATCGAGGGCCTGCATCCGCTGGTCGGGACCCTGGACGTGGCGCTCCACCGGGACGACATCGGCCTCAGGCCGGTGGTCCCGGAGGCCGTCACCGACCTGACGGCCGACCTGGATGGACGGGTCGTCGTGCTGGTCGACGACGTGCTCTTCACCGGTCGGACCATCCGGGCCGCCCTGGACGCCCTCTGCGACTTTGGTCGGCCCCGCTCGATCCAGCTGGCGGTGATGATCGACCGCGGCCACCGGGAGCTGCCCATCCGCCCCGACTACGTGGGCAAGAACCTGCCGACCCGCCGCGACGAGGTCGTCGACGTGCACTCCGCCGGCGTGGACCTCGGGGTGATGCAGAAGTGAGCGCCGACGCCCGACACGACACCGGCCTCGGCCGGCACCTCCTGGGGATCGACGGCCTGGGCCGGTCCGACCTGGAGGAGATTCTGGACCTGACCGACGCGTTCGCCGAGATCGGTCGCCGCCCCATACCGAGGGTCCCTGCGCTCCGCGGCCGGACAGTGGCCACCCTGTTCTTCGAGAACTCCACCCGGACCCGCATGTCGTTCGAGACGGCGGCACGTCGCCTGTCGGCCGACACGGTCGCCTTCAGCGCCGGCACCTCCTCGCTCAGCAAGGGCGAGAGCATCCGGGACACCGTCGAGGTGGTCGCCTCGTACGGAGCCGACGTCCTGGTGGTCCGCCACGCCATGGCCGGAACCGCCCACCGGGTGGCCGAATGGACCGACCTCTCGGTGGTCAACGCCGGCGACGGCTGCCACGAGCATCCGACCCAGGCGCTCCTGGACTGCTACACGCTGCGTGAGCGCCGGGGGTCCCTGGACGGGATGCGGATCGCCATCGTCGGCGACGTCAGCCATTCGCGGGTGGCCCGGTCCGACGTGCTGGCCTTCACCACCCTGGGGGCCGAGGTGGTGCTGGTGGCCCCGGCAACCCTGCTGCCACCGGCCATCGAGGGGTGGCCGGTCACCGTGGCCCACGAGCTGGATCCGCTGCTCGGCGACCTGGATGCCATCTACCTGCTCCGGCTGCAGCGTGAGCGCATCACCGAGGGCCTGATCCCGTCGCTGCGCGAGTACGCGGCCGACTTCTGCCTGACCGCCGGGCGGGTCGCCCGGATGCGCAGCGACGCCCTGGTCCTCCACCCCGGACCCACCAACAGGGGGGTAGAGATCTCCGCCGAGGCCGCGGCGGACCACCGGTCGGTGATCCTGGACCAGGTGGTCAACGGCGTGTCGGTGCGCATGGCCGTCCTCTTCCTCCTACTCGGTTCGGGCCGTCAGCTGGGAGCGGTGGAAGCCGGTGACGCTGTGGAGGTCGACCGGTGAGCGTGGTCCTCCGGGGCGGACGGATCATCGACCGCGACGGTGAGCGCGTCCTGGACGTGGAGTTGGGAGACGACGGTCTCATCGCCGCGTTGGGGACCGGCCTCAGCGGCGACTTGGACCTCGACGCCACCGGCTGCGTGGTCTCGCCGGGCTTCGTGGACCTCCACGCCCACCTCCGGGAACCCGGCCAGGAGGAAGCCGAGACGATCCTGACCGGTGCCCTGGGCGGTTCCCTGGGTGGCTATACGGCCCTGGTCGCCATGCCGAACACCGATCCGACCACCGACTGCGTCGCCGTGGTGGAACAGGTCCGGGCCCTGGGCCGGCGCTCCACCTGCGAGATGGTCCCGTCGGCGGCGATGACCTTGGGCCGCCACGGGGTCGACATGGCGCCCATGGGCGAGCTGGTCGATGCCGGGGTGGGGATCTTCACCGACGACGGAACCGGACTCCAGGATCCGCGGCTGATGCGCCGGGTCATGGAGTACTCGACGGGCCTCGGCGGCCGGCTGGGCCGACCGGTCGTCCTCGCCCAGCACTGCGAGGTCTCGGCCCTGTCCGAGGGTGGCTACATGCACGAGGGGGAGTGGTCGTCGCGCCTCGGGATTCCCGGCCAGCCGGCCGAGGCCGAGGAGCTGATGGTCATGCGGGACATCGCTCTGGTCCGCCTGACCGGTGCCCACCTGCACTTCCAGCACCTCTCCACGGCGAGTTCGGTGGCCATGGTCAGGGGGGCCAAGGCGGCAGGCCTGCCGGTCACGGCCGAGGCCACCACCCACCACTTCACCCTCACCGATGCGGCGTGCGCCTCCTACGACCCGGTGTTCAAGGTCCATCCGCCGTTGCGGACCGATGCCGACGTCCGGGCGGTCCGGGAGGGGTTGGCGGACGGCACGATCGACGCCATCGCCACCGACCACGCACCTCACGCCGCCCACGCCAAGGAACTGCCCTTCGACCAGGCACCCCCGGGGATGCTCGGCCTGGAGACGGCGTTCTCCCTGGCGCTGGGGGAGTCGGGCCTGGACCTCCCCGAGGTGCTGGCCCTGCTGTCATGGAAGCCGGCGGCCATCGCCGGCGTGGCGGACAGGCATGGTGCGCCGGTGGTTCCGGGTGTTCCCGCCAACCTGTGCGTGGTCGATCCCGACGAGACCTGGACCGTCTCCGGTGCGGCGATGGCCAGCCTGAGCTCCAACACCCCGTACGAGGGACGGTCCCTCCGGGGCCGGGTCCGCCACACCATCCGGGCCGGCGTGCCGGTCGTGGTTGATGGCGAGGCCCGTCGGTGACCCGTCAGCGCATCGTCGAGGCCGCCCTGGTCCTGGTAGACGGCGAGGTTTTCGAGGGAGAGGCCATCGGTGCGGAGCCCGACGGCGGGGTGGCCACCGGCGAGGTGGTGTTCAACACCGTCCTCTCCGGCTACCAGGAGGTCATAACCGACCCGTCCTACGCGGGCCAGATCATCACCTTCACCGCGTCCCACATCGGGAACTACGGGGTCAACCACGACGACCACGAGAGCCGGAGGCCCTTCTGCCGCGGCATCGTGGTGCGCGACCTGGCCCGTCGCCGGAGCAACTGGCGGTCGTCGGACGACCTCAACGGGCTGTTGAGGGCCCACGGCGTGCCGGGCATCGCCGGGATCGACACACGGCGTCTCACCCGTCACCTGCGCGACGCGGGTGCGATGCCCGGAGCCTTCGGAACGGCCGACGTGGCCACCCTGGCCGCCGCTGCGGCCGTCGAGCCCGGTACGGACGGGATCGACCTGGTGGCCACGGTGACGTGTGAGGCCCCGTTGGTCGTCGGGTCCACGGGTGGAGGCCGCCGGATCGTGGCCTACGACTTCGGCATCAAGGCGACCATCCTGAAGCACCTCTCCGGCCTCGGCGAGGTGACCGTGGTACCCGCCTCGACACCGGCCACCGAGGTGCTGGAAATGGCTCCCGACGGCGTGTTCCTGTCCAACGGTCCCGGTGATCCAGGGCCGCTGGCCGCCATCCGCGGGAACATCACGGCCCTCCTCGGAGAGGTACCGATCTTCGGCATATGCCTGGGCCACCAGCTGCTGGCCGGGGCGCTGGGCGCCGAGACGTTCAAGCTGCCGTTCGGACACCACGGCGGCAACCACCCGGTCCGCAACCTGGCCACCGGGAAGGTGGAGATAACCAGCCAGAACCACAACTACTGCGTGGCCGAGGGTTCGATCCCGTCTGCCGTCCTCACCCACGTCAACCTCAACGACCAGACCGTCGAGGGCATCCGCTGCAGCGACGTTCCGGCGTTCAGCGTGCAGTACCACCCGGAGGCCGGCCCGGGTCCCCACGACAGCCGCTACCTGTTCGCCGAGTTCGAGGACATGATGGAGAGCGTCGGCGGTCCGGCGGGAGGGCGGGGCTGATGCCGCGCCGCGACGACATCGCCAGCATCCTGCTCATCGGCTCGGGCCCCATCGTGATCGGCCAGGCATGCGAGTTCGACTACTCGGGTACCCAGGCCTGTCGTGTCCTACGGGACGACGGCTACCGGGTGGTCCTGGTCAACTCGAACCCGGCGACCATCATGACCGACCCGGACTTCGCCGACGCCACCTACGTGGAGCCCCTCCGCCTGGACGTCCTGGAGGCCGTGATCGCCAGGGAGAGGCCCGACGCGCTGCTTCCCACCCTGGGAGGCCAGACGGCCCTGAACCTGGCCATGGAGCTGGTCGAGGCGGGGGTGCTCGAGGAGTACGGGGTGGAGCTGATCGGCGCCGACGCCGAGGCCATAGCCACGGCCGAGGACCGCGGACGGTTCAAGGAGGCCATGCAGGAGATCGGCCTGAGCGTGCCGCTCTCCGGCATCGCCCACACGATGGACGAGGCCCGCCGGGTGATCGACGGGATCGGCCTACCGGTGGTGATCCGCCCCGCCTACATCCTGGGTGGTAGGGGCACCGGGATGGCGGCGACCACCGCCGGGTTCGAGACGGTGGCGGCGGCCGGCCTGGAGGCCAGCCCGATCTCGGAGATCCTGATCGAGAAGTCGATCGCCGGCTGGAAGGAGTACGAGCTGGAGGTCATGCGGGACGTCGCCGACAACTGCGTGGTCATCTGCTCCATCGAGAACCTGGACCCGATGGGCGTACACACCGGCGACTCGATAACCGTGGCTCCCGCCCAGACCCTGTCCGACGTGGAGTACCAGGAGATGCGGGACGCCGCCTTCGCCTGCCTCCGCCGGGTCGGGGTCGAGACCGGCGGTTCCAACGTGCAGTTCGCCGTGCACCCGGAGACCGGCGAGCAGGTCATCATCGAGATGAACCCCCGGGTGAGCCGGTCGTCGGCCCTGGCATCGAAGGCCACGGGGTTCCCGATCGCCAAGATCGCCGCCAAGCTGGCCGTCGGCTACACGCTGGACGAGATCCCCAACGACATAACGGAGAAGACCCCGGCGGCGTTCGAGCCGACCATCGACTACGTGGTGACCAAGGTCCCCCGCTGGGCCTTCGAGAAGTTCCCGGGCACGTCGGGCGTGCTGGGCACCTCGATGCAGTCCGTGGGCGAGGTCATGGCGATCGGCCGGACCTTCCCCGAGTCGTTGCAGAAGGGCATGCGCTCGCTGGAGAACGGGCGGCTGGGCCTGAACGGCGACCCTGCCGAGGCGGTGCTGGACGAGATGGGCGACGACGCCCTGCTGGCCGCCGCCGCGGTCCCCACCCCGGGCCGGGTCACCCAGTTGGAGGCGCTGCTCCGGCGGGGCGTACCGCTGGAGGTTGTGCACGAGGCCACGAAGGTGGACCCGTGGTTCCTGGACCAGATCCTGTCCATCAGCGAGGAGCGCCTGCACCTTGAGGACCTGGGGTTGGACGCCATGGGCCGCGGCGACTGGCGACGGGCCAAGCGCCTGGGGTTCGCCGACGCCCAGCTGGCCTACATCTGGGGTCGGGAGGCCGACGAGGTGAGGGTTGCCCGGGAGGCGGCCGGGGTGCGTCCCACCTACAAGACGGTCGACACCTGCGGGGCCGAGTTCGCCGCCGAGACGCCCTACCACTACTCGGCCTGGGAGGACGAGGACGAGGTCCGGCCGTCCGACCGGCCCAAGGTGATGATCCTCGGCTCGGGCCCCAACCGGATCGGACAGGGCATCGAGTTCGACTACTGCTGTGTGCACGCCAGCTTCGCCCTCCGGGACGCCGGGTTCGAGACGATCATGGTGAACTGCAACCCGGAGACCGTGTCGACCGACTACGACACCAGCGACCGCCTGTACTTCGAGCCGTTGACAGCCGAGGACGTGGCCAACGTCATCGACGCCGAGCAGCCGGTCGGCGTCATCGTGTCGCTCGGCGGCCAGACGCCGCTGAAGCTGGCGTCGACGCTGCCCCCTGACCTGATCGCCGGGACCAGCCCGCATTCGATCGACCTGGCCGAGGACCGCGAGCAGTGGAACGCCCTGTGCGCTGAGATGCGCATTTTGCAGCCGCCGGGCGGTACCGCCGTCGACACGGCCGGGGCGCTGGCCATCGCCGGCGACATCGGCTACCCGGTGCTGGTCCGCCCGTCCTACGTGCTGGGTGGCAGGGGGATGGAGATCGTCTACGACGACGCCCAGATGATGCGGGCCATGGCGGAGTTGAGTGGCTTCGGCAGCCTCGGCATCGAGGGCGGCCTGTCGGCCGAGCGGCCGGTGCTTGTCGACAGGTTCCTGGAGGACGCCACGGAGGTCGACGTCGACGCCATCCGGGACCACACCGGCGAGGTCGTCATCGGTGCGGTCATGGAGCACGTCGAGGAGGCCGGGGTCCACAGCGGCGACAGCGCCTGCGTCATCCCGCCGCCACACCTGTCGGCGGCGGTGGTGGGCCGCATCGAGGACCACACCCGGACCATCGCGGCGGCCCTCGACGTCAGGGGGCCCATCAACGTCCAGTACGCGGTCAAGGGCGACGAGGTCTACGTGATCGAGGCCAACCCGCGCGCCTCGCGGACGGTGCCGTTCGTGGCCAAGGCCACCGGCGTCCCGCTGGCCAAGGTGGCCAGCCGGGTGATGATGGGCGCCACGTTGGCCGGGTTACGCGCCGAGGGGCTGCTGCGGGAACGGGTTGCCGGCGACCATGTGGCGGTCAAGGAGGCGGTGCTGCCGTTCGACAGGTTCCCGGAGGCCGACCCGGTGCTCGGTCCCGAGATGCGGTCCACCGGCGAGGTCATGGGGATCGACATGACCACGGGCCTGGCCTTCACGAAGTCGCAGATCTCGGCGGGTGGCGCCCTGCCGGACTCGGGAACGGTGTTCATGTCCCTGGCCGACCGGGACAAGGCGGTCGGCCTCGAAGCCGCCCGGGGCCTGGTGGACCTGGGGCTGGAGATAGTGGCCACCAGCGGCACGGCGGATCACCTGGTCGCCAACGGCGTGCCGGTCTCGACTGTGGTGGCGAAGTTGGGCGAGGACGGAACCGACGCCGTGGAGCTGATCCGGTCGGGAGCCGTGCAGATGGTGGTGAACAGCCCCAGGGGTCGGGGGCCGCGGGCCGACGGCGAGCACATCCGTGCCGCGGCCGGAGCTGAGGGAATACCGCTTCTCACCACGGCCAACGCAGCCCTGGCCGCGGCCCGCGGGCTGGCCGACTGGCGCCGCTTCCCGCTTGCCGTGCGGACCCTGCAGGAGTACCACGAGGGTGTGGTGGCCGTTCCGGAGGGAGCGCTCCCGTGAGGTTCCGGCACCCAGGAGGGAGCGGTCGCCCGGCCGTCGACCTGACAACGCGTATCGGTTCGCTGGTCCTCCCCAACCCCGTCCTGACCGCCTCGGGCACAGCGGGCCACGGCCACGAGCTGGCCGACCACCTGGACCCGGCATCGCTGGGCGCCGTGGTGGTCAAGTCCCTCCACGTCCAGGCGTGGGACGGCAACCCGGCACCCCGTGTGCACGCCACGCCGGCCGGAATGCTCAACAGCGTCGGGCTCCAGGGGCCTGGCGTCGAGGCCTGGTTGGAACACGACCTGCCCGGGCTGGTGGCCACGGGGGCCAGGGTGGTGGTCAGCATCTGGGGCCGCAGGGTCGACGAGTTCGCCCGGGCCGCCGAGTTGCTGGCCGATGCCCCGGCCGAGGTGGTGGCAGTGGAGGTCAACGCATCGTGCCCCAACCTGGAGGACCGGCGGGCGCTGTTCGCCCACTCCGGTACGGCCACAGCCGAGGTGGTGGCCGCCGCCGCGGCTGCCCGGCGACCCCGTTGGGCGAAGCTCAGCCCGAACACGCCGGAACTCCCCGACATCGCGGCCGCCGCCGCCGGTGCGGGCGCCGAAGCGGTGACCGTCGCCAACACTGTGCTGGGCATGGTGATCGACACGGAGTCACGGCGACCCCTCCTGGGAGCCGGGCGGGGCGGCCTGAGTGGGCCGGCGATCCGGCCGGTGGCCGTGAGGGCCGTCTTCGACACCCGGGAGGCCCTCCCGGATCTACCCATCATCGGCGTCGGGGGGGTGGCCAGCGCAGTCGATGCCGTGCAGTTCCTGCTGGCCGGCGCATCAGCCGTCCAGGTGGGGACCGCCACGTTCGCCGACCCGCGGGCTCCGGCCCGGATCCTGCGCGACCTGGGCCGCTGGTGCGACAGCCACGGGGTGTCACGGCTGGAGGAGCTGATCGGAGCGGCGCATGGCTGACGCCACGCAGGTGCCGGACGAGATGGTGGGAGGGGCCCGTGGCTGACCACGAGGTGCCCGAGGAGGTCCGGCGCCGGCTGTGCCTGGTGCTGGACGTGGACGACCTGGTGGCAGCCCGCCGGACGGCCGACCTCCTGGCCCCCTGGTTCGGCACGGTGAAGGTCGGCCTGGAGCTGTTCTCGGCGGCCGGCCCCGAGGCGGTCACCTCGTTCGCCGAGGCCGGATTCGACGTGTTCTGCGACCTGAAGTTGCACGACATCCCCAACACGGTTGGCAGTGCCGCCCGGGTGCTGGGGGCGTTGGGCGCCCGCTGGGTGACCGTGCACGCCTCGGGGGGCGGGCCGATGCTGCGGGCGGCCGTCGAGGGGTTGGCCGTCGGAGCGGTCGCAGCCGGGGTGGCGACACCCGGTGCACTGGGGGTCACCGTCCTGACCAGCGACGAGGTGGCCGGCGGCGACGTCCTGGGTGCCCGCTGCGAGCTGGCGGCGGCCAGCGGGTGCGAGGGGATCGTGTGTGCCGCCCCCGACCTCGCCGCCACCGACCCGTGGTCCGACCGACTGGTACGGGTGGTTCCGGGGATCCGGATGCCCGGGGAGGCCACCCACGACCAGGCCCGGGTGGCCTCGCCCCGTGACGCCCTGGCCGCCGGGGCCGACCTCCTGGTGGTGGGTCGGGCCGTCACCGCGGCCGACGACCCGACGGCGGCCGCTTCGGCCATCGTCGACAACCTGATGGCGTGAGCTTCCTGCCGGAGGGTCCCGCACCTGGTGGCATGGGCATCCATTCGGAGAGTCCCACCCGACGTCTCGACCCCTACTAGGGTCCGGCGCATGGCAGGACTACCTCAACTCACAGATGAACAGCGACGTGCCGCCCTTGTAAAGGCGGCCGAGGCCCGACGGGTACGGGCCGAGATGAAGAACCTCCTCAAGATGGGATCGATATCGATGTCCGAGCTCCTGGCCCGGTCCGACGACGAGGTGATCCTGGCCAAGATGAAGGTGCTGGCCGTCCTGGAGTCCCTGCCCAAGTTGGGCAAGGTGAAGGCACGCCGGACCATGGAAGAGGTCGGCATCAGCGAGAGCCGTCGCCTGCGCGGCCTCGGAACCCAGCAGCGGGCCGAGTTGGTCGCCCGGTTCGGCTGACCCCGACCACCCGACGGGAGTTGGGCCGGTGGGGGAGGATCCCCGACACCGGGTTCCTCTGGTCGTGGTTCTCTCGGGCCCGGGGGGTGCCGGCAAGGGCACGATCGCCCGGGCCCTCGTCGAACGGGACGACGACCTGGCCCTGAGCCGTTCCTGGACGAGCCGCTTGCGACGCGTCGACGAGGAACCGGACGCCTACCTGTTCGTGGACCGGGCCTCCTTCGAGGCCCGCAGGGAGGAGGGCGGGTTCCTGGAGTGGAACGAGTTCCTGGGCTGCCTGTACGGCACCCCGACGCCGGATCCCGACGACCGGCGCGACCTCCTGCTGGAGATCGACGTGGCTGGTGGGAGACAGGTCCTGGAGAAGTTGCCCGGGGCGTTGTGCCTGTTCGTGGACGCTCCTGACGATGCCGAGCTCCTGCGTCGCCTGCTGGGTCGCGGGGATGACGCCGCACGCGCCGAGGACCGGGTCGCCGAGGCGGTCCGGGAACGGCGGGAGGCGGCAGAGCTGGGCTACGGGCGGGTGGTGAACGACGACCTGGAGGCTGCCGTGACGGTGATAGCGGGCCTCATCGACGATTACCGGTCAGCCTCCGGCTGATCGGCCGGAGCGGCCAGGCCGCCCTCCAGGGGGCCGGGTCGCTCGAGGGTTAGGGGTGTGCCGCTGGTACCGTGGTGGCCCGCGTCGGCCCGTTCGCAGACAACCCCGAAGGGGCCTCCGGGCGGAAGTCCAGGTCACCTGAACCGGTACCCAGAGGAACGAAGAGGATCCAAGTGCCACGTCACGACAGCATGGTCAACCCGGCGATAGAGGGCCTCCTCGAGACCGCCGATTCCAAGTTCCGCCTGGTGACGGTGAGCGCCAAGCGTGCACGCCAGATCAACTCCTACTTCGGCCAGTTGGGCGAGGGCCTGGGGGCATCCATCCCGCCGCAGGTGACCTCCACGTCCCGCAAGCCGCTTTCCATCGCCTTCGAGGAGTTGGCCGCAGGCAAGATCGAGGCGATCGAGCCGCCGGAGGAGGTCGAGGACATCGACACGATGCTCGACGCCACAGACGCAGAGTTGGCCGGCCAGGACGGCGACGACCTGCCCTCGGGTGAGGTCGAGGGCGAAGAGGGCGCCTGAGCCCTGGCCCTCCGGGGCAGCCACCATGGGATCACTCGCCGGACGCCGAATCGTCCTTGGGGTTACCGGTGGCATCGCCGCCTACAAGGCGGTCGAGGTCTGCCGCAGGCTGGTCGACGCCGGTGCACACGTCGCTCCGGTCCTCACGAAGGGTGCCCTGCACTTCATCGGTCGGGCCACCTTCGACGCCCTGGCCTCTGAGCCCGTCCAGACCTCGCTGTGGGACGAACCCCATCCGATCCCGCACACCCGGCTGGGCCAGGGAGCCGACCTGGTCATCGTGTGTCCGGCCACCGCACGCCTGCTGGCCGACTACCGGATGGGACGCTCGGGAGACCTCCTCACCGCCACCCTGCTGGCCACCCGGGCGCCGGTCATCGTGTGTCCGGCCATGCACACCGAGATGTGGGAGCAGCCGGCGGTCCAGGACAACGTCGAGGTCCTGGCCGGACGTGGCGTGACCATGGTCGGTCCTGGGGACGGGCGCCTGGCCGGCGGCGATGTCGGAGCGGGCCGACTGGCCGATCCGACCGACGTGGTGGAGGCCGCCGAACGCATCCTGGGCGCCACCCGGGGAACCGATGGTGGTGACCTGGCCGGCATGACCGTGCTGGTCACGGCGGGTGGGACCCGCGAGCCGATCTGCCCGGTGCGCTTCATCGGCAACCGGTCCTCGGGCAAGCAGGGGCACGCCCTGGCCGTCGAGGCGGCCTCCAGGGGGGCCACGGTGCGCTGCGTCACCACCCGGCCGGACAGGGCGCCGACAGCGCCCGGCATCGAGGTCACGGCGGTGGATACCGCAGCGGAGATGGCCGACGCTGTCGTCGCACGGGCCGCCGACGCCGACATCGTCCTCATGGCCGCAGCGGTGGCCGACTTCCGTCCCGTCGATGTGGCGACCGAGAAGATCAAGAAGGACGGCGGGCCGCCGGAGATACTGCTCGAGCCGACCGCCGACATACTGGCCGAGCTGGGGAGGACCAGGACACGCGGGCAGGTCCTGGTGGGGTTCGCCGCGGAGACCTGCGATCTGCGCCAGAATGCCGCGGCGAAGTTGACCGCCAAGGGCATAGACCTCATCGTGGCCAACGACGTGTCAACTCCCGAGGCGGGGTTCGACCACGACACGAACGCCGTGGTGATCCTGGATGCCGAGGGCGGCGCACTGGACGTGCCGCTGGCCGACAAGCGGGAGGTGGCACGGTTGGTGCTCGACGCCGCACTGACAGTCCACGGAACGAACCGGTTCCCGAACGGAGACAGCACGTGAGCAGGAACTGGACCTTCACCTCCGAGTCGGTCTCCGAGGGCCATCCCGACAAGATGGCCGACCAGATCTCGGACGCCGTCCTGGACGCCATGCTCGACAACGACCCCGAGAGTCGGGTGGCCTGCGAGACGATGATCACCACGGGACTCGTCGTGGTGGCCGGCGAGGTCACCACCGTCGGCTACGTGGACATACCCAAGACCGTTCGGGAAACGATCTGCGAGATCGGCTACGACCGCGAGGACTTCGGCTTCGACGGCCACACCTGTGGAGTCATGGTCGCCCTGGACTCCCAGTCCAGCGACATCGCCATGGGCGTGGACGACTCCGAGGAGGTGCGGTCGGGGAGGTCCGGCGAGGAGGACGAACTGGACCGTCAGGGTGCCGGCGACCAGGGGATGATGTTCGGCTTCGCCTGCGACGAGACCGACGTGCTCATGCCGCTGCCCATCCACCTGGCGCACCGCATGGCCGAACGCCATGCCGAGGTCCGCAAGGCCGGGACCATCCCGTACCTGCGTCCGGACGCCAAGACCCAGGTCACCTTCGACTACGAGGGGAACCGACCGGTCCGACTGCGCAAGGTGCTCATCTCGACGCAGCACAACGACGGGATCGACCGGGACTCGATGATCCGTCCGGACCTCATCGAGCAGGTGATACGGCCGGTCGTGCCCGCAGAGTTCGCCGACGACGACTATGAGGTCCACGTCAACCCGACCGGACGGTTCGTGATAGGTGGCCCGGTCGGAGACACGGGGCTGACCGGTCGCAAGATCATCGTGGACTCCTACGGCGGGATGGCCCGCCACGGTGGCGGCGCCTTCTCCGGCAAGGACCCGTCCAAGGTCGATCGCTCGGCTTCCTACGCCACCCGTTGGGTGGCGAAACACCTGGTGGAGGCCGGTGCCGCCACCAGGTGCGAGGTCCAGGTGGCCTACGCCATCGGCATGGCCCATCCCGTCTCGGTCCTCGTCGACACGTTCGGCACCGAGGCGGTGGACCCGGAGAAGATCTCGGCCTGCGTGGAGGATGTCTTCGACCTGCGTCCGGCGGCCATCATCCGGGACCTGGGGCTGAAGCGGCCCATCTACCGGGAAACGGCCGCCTACGGGCACTTCGGAAGGCCCGGGTTCCCCTGGGAGTCGACCGACCGGGTCGACGACGTGCGGTCCGCCCTCGGCCTGGGCTGAACCGGCGCCCGGAGTGACCGGCGGGGCTGCCGACCAGGGTCGCCTCGACCTCGACGACGTCGGCCCGTCGACGGCCACCCCCGACGACGCTGCTGCCGATGTCGCCACCGGCGACGAAGCTACGGCCGAGGACGGGACCGACGCTCCCGGTCGGGTGGTCCGGGTCGTGCCCGACGTGGCGGCCGTGGCCCGGGACTTCGACTACCTGGTCCCCACCTCCTGGGAGGATGACGGGCGTGCCGGACGCCTGGGGGTGGGGAGCAGGGTCCGGGTCGTGCTGGGTGGCCGGAGGGTCGGGGGATGGGTCGTGGAGGACCACGTGGTCCCACCGGAGGGCGTGGACCTGCGACCGCTGGCCCGCCTGAGCGGGCTGGGTCCGTCGCCGGAGCTGATCGACCTGAGCCGGTGGGCCGCCCGACGCTGGGTGGGCCCGGTGGTGGGCTTCCTGGCCACCGGGTCGCCACCGACCGTGGTGGAGGCCGTTGCGGCACCTCCGGCGCCGACCGTCGTGCCCGACGCCGATGCCCGATGGATGGACGGTGCGCTGGAGCCGACCCCCGACGGCGCCCCGACGGTGGTCCGCCTGCCACCGGCGACGGATCCCGTCCCGCTGGTGATGGCCGCCGCCCGCCGGGGCGACGCCCTGGTCCTCGTTCCCACCTCGGCGGGCGCCGCCCGGCTGGCCGTGCGGCTCCGTCGGGCCGGTATACCGGTGTCCACGATGCCGAGGGACTGGGCGCAGGCGGCCGCCGGCGGCATCGTGGTGGGTTCGCGGGCCGCCGCGCTGGCGCCGGTCCGGGACCTGCGGGCCGTGGTGGTCCTGGACGAACACGACGAGGCCTACCAGGAGGAGCGGACGCCGACGTGGAACGCCAGGGACCTCGCCGTCGAGCGGGCCCGACGGGCCGGGGTCCCATGCGTCCTCGCCTCGGCCAGCCCGACTCTGGAGGCCCTCGGCTCTGGGCGCCTGCTTGCCCCGTCCAGGGCCGAGGAACGGGCCGGCTGGCCGGTGGTCGACCTCGTCGACCGCCGCATGGAGGATCCGGTCCGCTCGGGGCTCTTCTCCCCGACGCTGGTGCCGATGCTCCGTGGCGAGGCCGGCGACCCGGTGGTCTGCGTCCTGAACCGGAAGGGGCGGTCACGCCTGCTGGCCTGTGACGGGTGCGGTGAGCTGGCGCGTTGCGAGGAGCACCGGGTGCCGATGGTCCAGGACGTGGACGACCGCCTGCGCTGTCCCATGGGCGACGACCATGGTCGGCCCGTGGTCTGTGATTCCTGCGGCGCGACCCGGTTCCGGAACCTGCGTGCGGGCGTGGCGAGGGTCCGCGAGGAGCTGGAGGCCCTGGCCGGCCGACCGGTCGTGGAGGTGACGGCCGAGACCGATGCCGCCCTGCTGGACGGAGCGGGAGCGTCGGTGTTCGTCGGTACAGAGGCCGTCCTGCACCGGATCCAGAGGCGCGTCGCCCGGGTGGTGTTCCTCGAGTTCGACCAGGAACTCCTGGCGCCGAGGATGCGGGCCGCTGAAGAGGCCATGGCCCTCCTGATCCGTGCCGCCCGGCTGCTGGGGCCCCGGTCGGACGGTGGGCGCCTCGTGGTGCAGACCCGACAGCCGGGCCACGAGGTGCTCCAGGCTGTGCTGCACGCGGACCCGGCCGCCCTGGTCGCCGCCGAGCGCGACCGCCGGTCGGTGCTGGGCCTGCCGCCCTTCGCGGCCCTGGCACGGATCTCCGGCGCGGCCGCCCCGGAGTTCATGGCCCGCCTCGCACAGGCGGACGGCATGGACGTCATGGGTCCGAGGGACGGTGCCTGGCTGGTCAGGGCCCCCGACCACGACCGGCTGTCCGACGCACTCCTCGCCGTGGAGCGTCCCCCGGGTCGCCTCCGCCTCGAGGTGGATCCACTGCGGGCCTGAGCCCGACCCTCACCAGCCCCGGCGGTTCAGCTCGTAGAGGGCTATCCCGGCAGCGGTGGCGACGTTGAGGCTGCCGACCCTGCCGAGCTGCGGGATGAAGGCCACGGCGTCGCAGGCGGCGAGTGTGGTGGCCGACAGTCCCCGGTCCTCGTGCCCGAGTGCCAGGCAGGCCTTCTCCGGTAGCCGGACCTCGTGGATCGGCACGGCCTCGTCGGCCAGCTCCACGCCGACCAGCCCGTAGCCGGCGGCCCGGATCCCGTCGATCGCGTCTGACACGTCCTCGCAGACCGTCCAGGTCAGGTAGCGGCCCGTGCCCAGCGCCGTCTTTGCGGTCTTGGAATGCGTGGGAGGGGCCGTAGCCCCGGCAAGCCAGAGGTGGGCCACCCTGTAGGCGGCCGCCGTGCGGAGGATCGCGCCGACGTTGTAGGGGGTCTGCACGCTGTCCAGCAGGAGTGCCACCTCAGGTTCGCGGCGGCGTCGCCAGTCACGGTGGAGGCGCTTCAGCCCGGTGCCGTCCAGGTTCTTCACGTGGCGCCGTCCGCCGCTGCGCCGGTCGGTGGCTCGGCCCGGGCGGCCACGTCCAGCAGCCGGAAGCCCTTGCGGGAGCCACGCCGTTCGGTGGCCCATCCCCGGTCGTCCAACCAGCGGGCCAACGAGTCGGCTCCCAGGTGCCGCTGGACCACGAGGTGGGCCGTGCCGTCGGGGGTCAGGAGGTCCAGCCACCGGGTCAGCAGGTCGTGCAGCGCAGGCTTGCCGATGCGGATCGGGGGGTTGGACCAGATGGCAGCCAGGCGGACGTCGACCGGTACGTCGTCGGGTGCCGCCACCTCTACGTTGGCCAGCCCGGCGGCAGCGGCGTTGGCCCGGCAGAGGTCGCGGGCCCGCTCGTTGACGTCGACGGCCCACACCCGGGCCTCGGGGCGACGGGAGGCCAACGTGCAGGCGATCGGGCCGTAGCCGCAGCCGAGGTCGAGCAGGTCCACCGGTCCGGTCGGGAGGTCCGGCCCCTCCAGCAGCAGGTACCGGGTGCCCCGGTCCACCCGGTCGGCAGAGAAGACGCCGCGGTCGGTGGTCAGACGGAGGTCGACATCGGGCAGCAGGAGGTCCACCTCGGACGGCCGGGAGGCCACGCCGGGACTGTCGGTCCAGTACTGGCCGTCACTCACCCGACGAGCCGGGGTCTGGCAATCGGGCCTCCATGGCTCCGACGGTAGCCTTGCGGTGTGGCGCCCCACCAGATCCGAGTGATCGGCGATCCGGTCCTGCGCAGGCCGGCGACCGACGTGACCGACGTGGACGCCGCGTTCGTGCGACTCACCGACGACATGTTCACCACCATGTACGAGGCGCTGGGGATCGGCCTGGCCGCGCCGCAGGTGGGGGTCCAGAAGCGCTTCTTCGTCTACGACCACGGCGACGGGGCCGGCGTGATCCTGAACCCGCGGATCATGGAGTCCGACGGCGAATGGGCCTACGAGGAGGGGTGCCTGTCGGTGCCCGGCCTGTTCTGGGAGATCGTCCGGCCGAAGCGGATCCACCTCGTGGGCCGGGACCTCGACGGCAACGAGGTCTCGATCGAGGCCGACGAGGTCGAGGCCCGCCTCTTTCAGCACGAGATCGACCACCTGGATGGGATCCTCCTTATCGACCACCTCGATGACGACCGGCGTCGCGAGGCCAGGCGGACCCTGCGGGAGATGACCATGTCCCGCCTGGCAACCTCCCCGGCGGGCGGGCCGTCGGACGGGGGCCTGCGATTGCCCTGATCGCGCCGCCTCCGGCGCATCCCGGGCGGCTGGTGTACCTGGGGAACCCCGAGGTGGCCGTACCGCCGTTGACCGCGTTGCACGATGCGGGCCACGAGGTGGTGCTGGTCGTGACGTCGCCCGAGCGGCGTCGTGGGCGGCGTTCGGCTCCAACCCCCACCCCGGTGGGCGCCCTGGCCGCAGACCTGGGCCTCCCCGTGGCCCACGACCTGGATGCGGTGGCCGGCTGCGGTGCCGACCTTGGCGTGGTGGTCGCCTTCGGCCGGATCATAGGTGTGGAGGTGCTGAGGCAGGTACCGATGGTGAACCTGCACTTCTCCCTGTTGCCCCGGTGGCGGGGGGCCGCTCCGGTGGAACGGGCCCTGCTGGCCGGCGACCGGATGACCGGTGTCTGCCTGATGACCGTGGCCGAGGGCCTTGACACCGGTGGGGTCCACGCCCGCGTGGAGGTGCCCATCGACCCGGATGACACAGCCGACGGGCTGAGGGCACGCCTGGCCGTACTCGGGGCCCGACTGCTGGTGGATGCCCTGGACGGCGGCCTGTCCGAACCGGAGCCCCAGGAGGGCGTGGTGACCCATGCCCACAAGCTGCACAGGGACGACCGGAGGCTGGACTGGGGTCGTCCCGCGGCGGACCTGGAGCGCCTGGTGCGGGTGGGTGGAGCCTGGACGACATTCCGGGACGGTGACCTGAAGGTCTGGCGGGCCGAGGTCGTTGACGTGGCGGTGCCCGGCCTGCCGGGGGCACTGGTCGGCGACCTGGTGGCCACCGGTGGGGGTTCCCTGCGCCTGGTCGAGGTGCAGCCGGCGAGCCGCTCCCGGATGGATGCGGCGGCCTGGCTGGGCGGTGCCCGGCCGGCGGCCGGTGAACGGCTGGGCAGGTGAGCGCCGCCCGGCCTGGCGCCGACGAAGGGTTGTGCGTGTGAGCACAGAGGACCCCAGGCGGCTGGCGCTGCAGGTGCTGGGGCGGATCGAGCGGGACGGTGCGTACGCCAACCTGGCGTTGCGGGCCGCCCTGGACCGCTCGGAGCTGGACCGCCGCGACCGGGCGTTCGTGACCGAACTCGTCTACGGCACGACCCGGATGCGTCGGGCCTGCGACCACCTGTTGGACCGCTTCCTGCACGACGACGTCCAGGCCGAGGTGCGCACCGTGCTGAGGCTGGGTGCCTACCAGTTGCACTGGGCCGGCGTCCCAGCCCATGCCGCCGTCTCGGCGACGGTCGCCGTGGCGCCCCGACGGGTCCGTGGCCTCTGCAACGCCGTCCTACGACGGGTTGCCGGGTACGAGCCCACATGGCCCGGACCGGGCGTCGAGTTGAGCGTGCCGGACTGGCTGGTGGACCGCCTGGTGGCCGACCTCGGTCGCGATGAGGCGCTGGAGGCGCTGGCCGCCATGAACCGACCGGCGCCGGCTGTGGTCCGCGACGACGGTTACCACCAGGACCGTGCCTCCCAGATGGTGGCCGCCCTGGTCGTCGAGGACCTCGACCCGGGCGCCGGGCGGGTACTGGACCTGTGCGCGGCCCCCGGGGGCAAGGCCACGGCCATGGCTGCCGCCGGTGCGTCGGTGGTCGCCGCCGACCTGCGCCCGACCCGACTGAACCTCGTACGCGACAACGCTCTTCGCCTCGGGCACGACATGGCGCTCGTTGCCGCCGACGGGCGGATTCCGCCCTTCCGTCCGGGTTCGTTCGATCGGGTCCTGGTGGATGCCCCGTGCACCGGCCTGGGGGTGCTCCGCCGCCGGGCCGATGCCCGTTGGCGGTCCAGCGAGGCGGACGTCGCCGAGTTGGCCGACCTCCAGGTGGCGCTGCTCGGCGCCGTGGTCGACCTGGTCCGCCCCGGCGGCCAACTGGTCTACAGCGTGTGCACCCTGACGGCGGCCGAGACGACCGGCGTGGACCGGCGGTTCCGGGAGCACACCGGTCTGTGCTCCGGTGCCGCGGTCGGCGGACCCTGGCGGCCCCACGGCGACGACGGAGCCGGTGGCCTGTTGCTGCCCCAGGACCTGGACAGCGAGGGCATGGCCGTCTTCCGCTACCGGATCGACTGAGACTCGGGCCAGGCGTTCGACCCGACGGTCAGTTCAGGAGGCGCTCGCCCAAGTGTGCCAGGACCCGGTCCAGGGCGTCGAGCGTGGGGTGGCCCGGCTCGTCCACCAGCTCCTCCGTGAGAACCGAGTGGGCCCGCTTCGAGATCCTGTGGGCGTTGCCCGGCGACGAGTCGAGCTCCACGCCGATGAAGCCGTCCCCCAGCTCCTCGCCGAGGCGCTCGAAGCGCTCGGCGGGGGCCATCGAGTCCTCGCTGAACCGGAGGCCCAGGACGCACACCCCGTCGGCCACCCGCTCCTTCACCACGTCCAGGTCCCGGTCCGAGATGCCCACAGACCGTCGATGGCGGGCGGTCAGGGGAAGGGGCAGGCTCGGTTGGCTCAGCACGGGGGCCAGCATCCGGTCGTCGAGCATCATGCCGAGGGCGAAGCCTCCGGTGAAGCACATGCCGACCGCGCCGATGCCCGGTCCTCCGCACCTGCCGTGCTCGAACGCGCCCAGCGCCCGCAGCCAGTCGGTGACAGGCGAGGTCCTACGACGCATCAGGGCGGTGAACTCCCTGGAGACGCACCCTCCAGCCAGCGACCGCATCAGGTAGCCGGGTGTGGGGCGCCTGCCCGGTGTGCCGAACAGCGAGGGCAGCACGGCGGTGCATCCGATGGCTGCCACGTGACGGCCGAAGTCGGCGACCCGGGGCGTGATCCCCGGCATCTCCGCCATCACGATGACAGCCGGTCCGGACCCGGTCCGGAGCACGGTACGGCTGGTGCCGCCGTGCTCGAACGCGCCGATCTCGTAGCCGGCCAGTGCATCCACGCCCATCGGGCGACCCTAACCCTGCCCGGGCTGCCGGGATCGCTCCGGTACCCTCGCCCCATGGCCGGACACGGGCACGACGACCTCCACCTCGGTGACGTGGCTCCCCTGGACGTGAAGGTGCTGACCGTGTCCGATGGAGTAGTCCACGGGGTCCGTGAGGACCGGTCGGGAGCGGCGCTGGTCGACCGCTGTGAGGCCGAGGGCTGGACCGTGGTCGACACGGCTGTGACCGCAGATGGCACCGAGGCGGTGGCCGAGGCCATCCGGGCGCTGGCCGTCGGATTCCACGGCCTGGTGGTCACGACCGGAGGGACGGGCTTCGGTCCCCGTGACCAGACGCCGGAGGGCACCCTGGCCGTGCTGGACCGCCAGGCCCCCGGGCTGGCCGAGGCCATGCGCCTGGCCAACCCACTGGGCCGCCTGTCGCGCGGGGTGGCCGGCACCTGCGGAACCGCTCTGGTGCTGAACACACCGGGGTCCTCGAAGGGATGCGTGGAGTGCCTCGAGGCCGTCGTCGACGTCGTGCCGCACGCGGTCCGCCTGCTGGTCGACAACGCCGATCCGCATCCCTCGGGTGAGGGGTCGGGCACCGGTGGCTGAACCGACCGTCTTCGACGACGAAGGCGGTATGCGGGCGGCCCTGGACGCAGCGGGTGCCTCTCACCGCCGTACCTCCCCGAACCCGCGGGTGGGGGCAGTCGTGGTCCTGGACGGACGGATCGTGGGCACCGGGTCCACCCAGCCGCCGGGTGGGTCACATGCCGAGCGCGTGGCCCTCGAGGCGGCCGGACCGGCCGCGGCCGGCGCCACCCTGTACACGACGCTCGAGCCGTGCGACCACCACGGCCGGACCGCGCCGTGCACCGACGCCGTAATCGGGGCCGGGGTGGCCCGGGTGGTCGTCGGCGTCGGGGATCCGGATCCCGAGGTCTCCGGTAGGGGACTGGACCGGCTCCGGGAGGCGGGCCTCGCCGTGGATGTCGGCGTGCTCGGCGACGAGGTCGCCACCCAGTTGGCGCCGTACCTCCACCACCGTCGGACCGGCCGCCCCTACGTCGTGCTGAAGTTGGCCGCCACCCTGGACGGGCGGATCGCCGCACCGGACGGGACGAGTCGCTGGATCACCGGCGCTGAGGCGCGCCACGACGTACATCGGCTACGGGCCGCCAGCGACGCGGTATGCGTGGGTGCGGGGACCGTCAGGGCCGATGATCCACGGTTGGACGTCCGGGACATGGTCGACGAGGCGGCCGCCCCGCCCCGCCGTGTGGTGCTCGGGGCGATTCCCGCCGGTGCCCGGGTCCTGCCCGCCGAGGAGTACCACGGTGACATCGACGGCCTCCTGGAGGCCCTGGGCTCGGACGGCGTGCTCCAATTGCTGGTGGAGGGCGGAGCAGACGTCGCGGGCCGGTTCCACCGCGCCGGGCTGGTCGACCGCTACGTGGTCTACCTGGCGCCGGCACTGCTGGGTGGCGACGACGGCCGTCCGCTCCTGGCCGGGCCGGGCGTCCCGACCATGGCCGACCTGCGAAGGGGACGGTTCGTGGCCGTGGAGGTCCTTGGCGACGACCTCCGCCTGGACCTGGTGCTCGACGACGGCTGACCGGGCGCCGCGTCGGCAGGAGGTCCGTGGCCTGTCTCCGGCCTCCCGCCGTCGTAAGCCCGTGGCCGGGCCCCGGTCTCCCGCAGGCCGGAATCCCACGGCCGGGCCAGGGTGTCCGGCGGGTAGGTTCGGTCCGTGCTGAAGCTGGTCCTGCCCAAGGGTTCGCTGGAGAAGTCGACGCTCGAGCTTTTCGAGGGCGCCGACCTGGCGGTGAGCCGTGGCTCGTCGGTCGACTACCGGGCGTCCATCGACGACCCGCGCATCGACGACGTCCGGATCCTCCGGCCCCAGGAGATCCCCTTCTACGTGGCCGATGGCCTGTTCGACATCGGGATCACCGGTCGCGACTGGATCGAGGAGACGGGCAGCGACGTGGTCTCCCTCGGCGAGCTCCACTACTCGAAGGCTACGGCCCGCCCTGTGCGCATCGTGGTCGCCGTCGCCGGTGATTCTCCGGTGGAGTCGGTGGCCGACCTGCCGTCGGGCGTCCGGGTGTCCAGCGAATACCCGGAGCTCACCCGCCGGTTCTTCGCGGAGCGGGGGGTGGAGGCCGACATAAGGCTCTCCTACGGCGCCACAGAGGCCAAGATTCCCGACATCGTCGACGTGGTGGTGGACATCACGGAGACAGGTAGGGCCCTACGGGCGGCTGGGCTGAAGGTGATCGACACCATCCTGACGAGCTTCACCGAGCTGGTTGCCAACGCCGACTCGTATGCCGACCCCGAGAAGCGCCACGCCATGGAGCAGCTGCACCGGCTCCTGCAGGGCACGCTGGAGGCCCGGGGCAAGGTGCTGGTCAAGATGAACGTGCCCACGGAGCACCTGGACGAGGTGATCGGCCTCATCCCGTCCATGAAGTCGCCCACGGTGAACGAGCTGTTCCGGGGGGCGGGTTTCGCCGTGGAGACTGTGGTGGCGAAGTCGGAGATCAACGTGCTGATACCCGCCCTGCGTGACGTCGGGGCGACCGACATCCTCGAACTCCCGCTGTCCAAGATCGTCCACTGACGCAGCACCGGGCAGGACCCGGCGTTCAGTCCCCTTCTGCGTCCCCGCCTGTCGCATCGGGTACAGCGGCTTCCGGTTCAGTCGGGTCCTGTGCGGCTGGCTCTGGTTCAGCCGGGTCCTGCACGTCAGCCTCGTGTCCGGCCTGTTCCGTCGCCATGTCGGCCTCGCGGGCGGCCTTCTCGACGGCCACGTAGGCGAGGCGGATCTGGTGGAGGGCGTCTCGCATGGTGGCCTCGGTTTCACCCAGCCGCCCGGGCAACTTGTCGACGACGGCCCCCAGGGCGTCGATGGCCACCGAGGCCTCGGCCAGGTTCGGAGGCTGCTGCGAGAGGTGGATGCTCCCCAGCTCGTAGAGGCCCATCAGGTGGTTGGCGACCACCACCGCTGCGGGCACCGAGGCCAGCTGTTCGCGTACCGCGGCCATCTCCCTGGCCATGGACTCGACCTGCTCACGTTCCTCGGGGCTCAGATCCTCGAGCCTCGGTTCGTCCTTCGGCGCCGCATTCTCGTCGGGGCGATCGACCGGGTGTTCTCCACCGGGGGTCCAGAGGCTGCTCATAGCGGGTTCCTTGGCTGGGCGGGAGCTCCCGTGGGGAGCGTCGGATCCTGGTCGGGTCGGTACCCAGGGAGGGGCAGGTGCCGGACCGTCGTGGGACCGCTAGCCTACGGTGCACAACTGAAGGGAAAGCGGGGTCCTCCCCACCCGGCACGCGTCCAGCGGGTCAGGGTCTTCTTCTCGTCGGATCGGCGACGTCCACGGCACCCAGTGCCGTCAGGGCGGCGTGGATCATCCTCGGCGGGTGTCGGCTTTCCGGCGCCTGCCGTTTCTCCGTTTTCGGGGCCTGTCGTCCTTCCGGGGACTTGTCCTCGTTTCGGGGGGCGGGCGGCGCTTCCCATCGACCATTCACGAGGAGAGCACCGCGTGACGCACAGGAGTGACGACCGATAGCAGCACCCAGCAATCAGGAACCACGGATCAACGACCGCATCCGTGCCCAGCGTGTCCGCCTGGTCTCGCCGGACGGTGAGCAGCTCGGAATCCAGCCCCTGCCGGATGCCCTGACCATCGCCGGAGACATGGGCTTCGACCTGGTGGAGGTGGCCGACAAGGCCGATCCGCCGGTCTGCCGGATCATGGACTACGGGAAGTTCAAGTACGAACAGTCCCAGCGGGCCAAGGAATCACGGAAGAAGGCGACCCACGTCCTGGTCAAGGAGATGAAGTACCGGCCGAAGATCGGCCCCGGCGACTTCGAAACCAAGACCCGCAAGGTCGAGGCGTTCCTGGGCGACGGCAGCAAGGTCAAGGTCACGATCATGTTCCGGGGACGGGAGATGCAGCACCCGGAGTTGGGGCGCCGGATCCTCGACAGGGTTGCCGAGGCTGTCGACCACGTGGGCCGTGTGGAGGTCTTCCCGAAGCAGGACGGCCGCAACATGGTCATGGTGCTCGTACCCGGCCAGGGCACCCGCAGGCAGCGGGAGGCCGCCGCCGAGCGACGGGAGGCCGTGGTTCAGGCCCCAGCGCCGGTCGACGAGACAGCCGAGGTTCCTGCCGCCGATCCGGCACAGGCCGAGACATCCGCCGAGACATCCGCTGAGACACAGGCCGAGACATCCGCTGAGACACAGGCCGAGACACCGACCGAGACACGGGAGTAGACGATATGCCCAAGATGAAGACCCACCGTGGTGCCGCCAAGCGCATCAAGGTGACCGGAACCGGTCGGCTCAAGCGCCGGAACGCCTACATCAGCCACATGCTCGAGAAGAAGTCCCCGAAGCGGAAGCGTCGCCTGGCCCGCCAGAGCGATGTGGATCCGGCCAACGCACCGACCGTACGCCGGCAGTTGGGGATCTGAACCCGCGGCCACCGTCCGGTGGCCACCCACGGGGACCCCGTCCCCGACCGAACCGACCTTCCACCCGTCGTACGACGACGACAGAACCGACAAGGAGAGCGTGATGGCCAGGGTCAAGCGAGCCGTCCACAACAAGAAGAAGCACAAGGCCATCCTGGAGCAGGCCCAGGGGTACTACGGCGACAGGAGCCGGACCTTCAAGTCCGCCAACGAGGCGGTCATGCACGCGGGCAACTACGCGTTCGGTGACCGCCGGGCCCGCAAGGGCCAGTTCCGTCGCCTCTGGATCCAGCGCATCAACGCCGCCTGCCGTCAGCACGGCACCAGCTACAGCGTCTTCATCGCCGGCCTGAAGACCGCCGGCGTCGAGGTGGACCGAAAGGTCCTAGCCGACCTGGCGGTCGCTGAGCCGGAGGCGTTCGCAGCCCTCGTTCAGTTGGCGACGTCCGCCGAAGCAGCCTGATACACGGCTCCCGGCCAGATGACCGTGGAGCCAGCCAGATGACCGAGGAGGTCTCAGGGCGGAACCCGCGCATCCAGCGGATGCGCCGGCTGGTCCGCGACCGTGGATTCCGCCATGACGAGGCCGCCTACGTCGTGGAGGGCCCCTCCCTGGTGGCCGAGGCGCTGGACGCCGGTCGTGAGGTCCGTCAGGTCGTGGTGCCCTCCTCGGCGGCCTCCCACCAGGTGCTCCATCGGGCCGGGTGGTCCGGCGCGGCCACGTTCGTCGTCCCCGACGGCGTGTTCGAGGGCCTCTCCAGCACCAGGTCACCACAGCCGGCCCTGGCCGAGGTGGCCTTCCACGACGCCGAACCGGCTGACTTGGCCACCACGACGGGACCGCTGCTGGTCCTGGCCGAGGTCTCCGATCCGGGCAACGCCGGCACCCTGTTCAGGTCCGCCGAGGCCTTCGGGGCCACGGGCGTGGTGGTCGCCGGCGGTGTGGACCCCTACAACCCGAAGCTGGTCCGGGCCGCTGCCGGGTCCACCTTCCGCCTGCCGTTCGCCCTGGTGGACGATCCCCTGACGGCGCTGCGGCTCCTGTGCGGTGCCGGGTACGGGTGCTGGGCGACGGTTCCGCGCGGTGGGATACCTCCGGCCGAGGTGTCGACCGACGGACCGGTTGCCCTGGTGCTGGGCAACGAACCCCACGGCCTCTCCGAAGAGGTGGTTGGGGCGTGTGAGGGCGTGGTGAGTATTCCCACGGTCGGTGGGGTCGACTCGCTGAACGTGGCCATCGCCGGGTCTGTGGCACTGCACGACCTGGTGGGGCGCTCCCTTCGAGGGGACGGCGCGTAGTTACGAAGTGGCGGTACGGACGCCGGCGCCGCGGTGGACGGACCCCACGGACGGCGGGACGGCACGGAAGCCTCAAACGGTCGTCGGGTGGGCCGACGGGTTCCTCTAGCCTGCGTTGGTCGCCATGACCGCTCCCGATCCGCGCACTCCACGTATGACCCCCGACCTGGACCAGCACCTCGCCGATGCGGCGACCGCCATCGCCGCGGTCGACGACCTGGATGCCCTGCGGGCCGTGGACGCCGACCTCCTCGGGAAGCAGTCGGTGGTGACCGCCGCCCGGAGGTCCCTGGGGGCCATGGAGGTGGACGAGCGCAAGGCCGTCGGGCGTCGCCTTAACGAGGTCCGTGCCGAGATCGAGGGGCTGCTGGCAGCCCGCAGGTCCCACCTGGAGGCCCTCGAGCGGGCCATTCGGCTCGAGTTCGAGCGCCTGGACCTGACGGAGTTGGACCGGGGCCGGCGCCTCGGCCACCGCCACGTGGTCACCCAGACCTGGGAGCGGCTCGAGGACCTGTTCGTGGGGATGGGCTACACGGTCTCCGAGGGCCCCGAGATCGAGGACGAGTGGCACAACTTCGGCGCCCTCAACTTCCCGCCCGACCACCCGGCACGCGACATGTACGACACCCTCTACGTGGACCACGGCGAACCGGGCAGCACCCTGTTGCGCACCCACACCTCGCCCGTCCAGATCCGGGTCATGGAGGCCGGCGAGCCGCCCATCTACTCGATCATGCCGGGGCGGGTGTTCCGCAGCGACACCGCGGATGCCACCCACATGCCGGTGTTCCACCAGATCGAGGGCCTGGTCGTGGACCGGGACATCACCTTCGGAGACCTGGCCGGGACCCTGGAGGCCTTCACCCGGGCCTACTTCGGCGGGGACTTCACGTCCCGCCTCCGACCCTCGTACTTCCCGTTCACCGAGCCGTCGGCCGAGTTCGACATACGCCGTCCCGACGGCACCTGGCTGGAGCTGGCGGGCTGCGGGATGGTCCATCCCAACGTGCTGGCGGCGTGCGGCCTGGATCCGGAGGAGTGGTCGGGCTTCGCCTTCGGGTTCGGCCTGGACCGCCTGGCGCTGATGCGCCACGGGATCGACGACCTCCGCGAGCTGTTCCGCAACGACCACCGCTTCCTGTCGCAGTTCTGATGGCCTGCAGCGACCCTCCTCCGATGAACCGACTCCGCCATTGCATCTATGGCCACCTTCCAACGGGAGGTGGGGGCCGATGAAGGTCCTGCTGTCCTGGCTCCAGGAGTTCGCCCCGGTCGACGGGGCGCCCGCCGAGATCGGCGACCAGCTCAGCGGGCTGGGCCTCGCCGTCGAGGACGTGGTCACCGTGGGCTCCGGGCTGGACGGCATCGTCGTGGCCCGGGTGCTGGACCTGCGTGCCCATCCCGATGCCGAGCGCATCCAGCTGGTGGACGTGGACGCCGGCGACGGGGAGGCCCTGCAGGTCTGCTGCGGGGCGTTCAACATGTCGGTTGGCGACCTGGTGCCGTTCGCCACGCTGGGTACGACCATGCCGAACGGGATGGAGATCGCCCGTCGCAAGCTGCGCGGCGAGTGGTCCAACGGGATGCTCTGTTCGCCACAGGAGATCGGCCTGGGCTCCGACCAGGACGGCATCCTGGTGCTGGACGGCGACCACACCGTCGGCCTGGCCCTGACCGAGGCCCTCGAGTTGCGTCCCGACGTGCTCTTCGACCTGGAGGTCAACCCGAACCGTCCGGACGCCATGTCGGTGGCAGGTGTGGCGCGGGACCTGGCTGCCCGGCAGGGCGTGCCGTTCACCCGACCCGACCCGTCACCGATAGAGGTCGGCGACGACGCCACAGGTCGGATGGCGGTCGAGATCCTGGACCCCGACCTCTGCGGCAGGTTCGTGGTGCGCGTGCTGGACGGCATCTCTATAGGCCCGTCGCCGCGGTGGATGGCCAACCGCCTGACGGCGCTGGGCATGCGCCCCATCAACAACGTGGTCGACGTCTCCAACTACGTGATGCTGGAGCTTGGCCAACCCAGCCACACCTTCGACCTGGCCACCGTGGCCGGTGGTGGGCTACGGGTTCGCCGGGCCACTTCTGGCGAGGCCATCGAGACCCTGGACGGGGTGGTCCGGACGTTGACGGCCGGCGATGGCGTAGTGGCCGACGCCACCGACGTGCCGGTGAGCATTGCAGGGATCATGGGTGGGGCGTCCACGGAGATAGGCGGGTCGACCTCCAGCGTGGCCCTCGAGATGGCCTGGTGGGATCCGATGACCATCGCCTCGTCGTCGCGTCGGCTCAGCCTGCGGAGCGAGGCATCGGCCCGTTTCGAGCGGGGGGCCGATCCGGAGGTGGCCGACCTGGCCATGCGCCGCTTCGCAGAGCTGCTGGCCGAGACCGGCGCCACCTTGGCACCAGGCGTTGTCGACGTGCGGGGGAACACCCCGGTCCGGGAGACGATCCGGGTCCGGACCGACCGGGTGAACGCCATGCTGGGAACCGACCTGGAGCGCGACGCCATAGCGGACCTGCTGAGGTCCATCCAGTTCGGTGCGGAGCCGGCGGGCGAGGGGGGTGCCGACCTGGACGTCGCCATCCCGAGCTTCCGGCTCGACAGCGCCACGGAGATAGACATCGTCGAGGAGGTGGCCAGGATCCACGGCTACCACCGGATCGAACGCACGGTGCCGAGGTCGGCCGTCACCGGGGCGCTGACCGCCTACCAGACCGACCGCAGGGCCGTGCGGGCCGCCATGGTGGGCCTCGGCCTCGACGAGGTCATGCCGGTGCCCTTCCTGGCTCCCGGTGACCTCGAGAGGGCTGGCCTGGAACCCGATGGCGTGACGGTCACCAACCCGCTGGTGGCCGAGGAGTCGGTCATGCGGGCGTCGCTGCGCCCGGGAATCCTCAAGGCCCTGGCCTACAACGCCTCCCACCGTCTCCACGGGCTCGGCGTGTTCGAGGTCGGCCACGTGTACCGCCGCCCCGTGGACGTCCAGCCGCTCCCGGACGAGCGGGAGCACCTCGCCGTGGCTCTTGCCGGTCGGGACGCCGGGGCCGCCGTCGAGGTGTTCTCGGCCCTGGCCGACGCCCTGGACGCCAGGGACTACCGCCTGGTGGCCGAGACCACCCCCGGCATGCATCCGACCCGGACTGCACGGATCGACGTGGACGGCGTGGCCGTCGGACACGTCGGCGAGGTGGACCCGGGGGTTCTGGAGGCCTTCGGGGTGGACGAGCGCGTGGGCTGGCTGGAGCTCGACCTGGAGATCCTGCTGGGCCTGCCGCACGGCGACCGGCCATACCGGTCGGTGAGCCGCTACCCGTCGTCGGATATCGACCTGGCCTTCGAGGTCGACGAGACGACGGCGGCGGCCGACGTTGGATCGTGCCTGCGGGGCGCAGCGGGTGATCTGCTAGCCGACCTCTCCCTGTTCGACGTCTTCCGCGGGGCACCGGTGGCCGAGGGTCGTCGCAGCCTCGCCTTCACGCTGCGCTTCCAGGCTGACGACCGGACCCTCACCGATGCCGAGGTGGCCGAGGTGCGCCAGCGCTGCATCGACGCCGTGCAGGGCGCCCTGTCGGCCACCCTGCGGGGCTGAGACCGCGGCAGCTCGGCTCTGGGGCCGTCCCACTGCTGGAGGCCACCGGCCCCACGGGTACCGTCGGTGCCATGCGTGCATGGCGACTCCACGAGCTGGGTGATCCGATCGAGCGGCTGGTCCTCGACGAGGTGCCGGACCCGGTTCCGGAGCCCGGACGTGTGCTGGTGGACGTGGAGGCGGTCGGCCTGGCCTTCCCCGACGTCCTGCAGTGCCGTGGCGAGTACCAGGTGAAGCCCCCGCTGCCGTTCTCGCCCGGGAGCGAGACGGCCGGTCGGGTCGCAGCCGTCGGCGACGGGGTGGACCCGGCACTCGTCGGTCGGCGGGTGGTGGCCCTGGGTGGGGGCCTCGCCGAGCGGGTGGTGCTGCCGGAGGGATCGGTGTTCGAGGTGCCCGATGCCCTCCCGTCCACCAAGGCGGTGGCGGTGCCGATGAACTACGGCACGACCTGGTTCGCCCTCCACGATCGGGCCCACCTGGCGGCCGGTGAGACGCTGCTGGTGACCGGGGCGGCAGGTGGCGTGGGATCGGCGGCCATCCAGTTGGGTCGGGCGGCAGGGGCGCGTGTGATCGCGGTGGCCGGTGGAGCGGAGAAGGTGGCCGCATGTGCGGGCCTGGGCGCCGACGAGGTGATCGACCACCGCGAGGTGGACGACCTCGTCGAGCGGGTTCGGGAGCTGACCGGTGGTGCGGGAGTCGACGTGGCCTACGACCCGGTGGGGGGCGAGACCTTCCAGCAGGTCCGTCGGTGCATGGCATGGGATGGTCGCCTGCTGGTGATCGGCTTCGTGGCCGGCATCCCCGAGCTGAAGACCAACCATGTGCTGCTCAAGAACTACTCGGTGGTCGGCGTGCACTGGGGGGCCTCGCTGGCCCGCGATCCCGGGTCGCTGGGTCGTCAGATGGCCTCCGTGTTCGCCCTGGCCTCAAAGGGTGCGGTGGATCCGCTGCTCCACCCGCCGTACGGCTTCGACGACGCGCCACGGGCCCTGCAGGACATCGCCGACCGCAAGGCCGTGGGCAAAGTGGTTGCTGACCTGCAGATATAAATAACACTGCATAGTAATGTTGTATCAATATGCAGAAGTTGGCATACTGTCCCAATGCGCAGGATCGCCATCATCGGGGCGTCGGGATTCACCGGGGCCGAACTCCTCCGGCTCTGTGCCGGCCACCCCGACTTCGAGGTGGCAGTCGCCACCGGCGAGACCCAGGCCGGCACCGCGGTGGCCGACCTCTACCCGAGCCTGGCCGCCCACTACCCGGACCTGACCTACGCTCCGGCCGACCCGTCGGCGGTCGACGGGTGCGACGTGGCATTCCTGGGCCTGCCCCATGGGGCCTCCCAGGCCCTGGTGCCCGAGCTCCTCGACCGGGTCGGCCACGTCGTCGACCTAGCCGCCGACTTCCGGCTCCGGGACGCTGCCCTCTACCCGGCGTGGTACGGCGAGGACCACGAGGTACCCGCCCTGCTCGATGAGGCCGTCTACGGCCTCCCCGAGCTGTTCCGGTCCGACCTGGCCGGTGCCCGGCTGGTGGCCGCCGCCGGCTGCTATCCCACCGCCTCTGCGCTGGCCTTGGCGCCATTCGTGCGGGCCGGCGCCGTCGAGACGGCCGGCATCATCGTGGATGCGGCCAGCGGCGTGTCCGGCGCAGGTCGGCCACCGAAGCCGAACACCACGTTCTGTGCCGTGGACGAGGACGTCTCGGCATACGGCCTGGTGGGGAGTCCGGGCGGATCCGGTCTCGGCCACCGGCACACGCCGGAGATTGAGCAGGCAATCTCGACGTTGGTCGACGGCACCACGGTCGCCGGGGTGAGCGTCCTGTTCACCCCCCACCTGGCTCCGATGAACCGGGGGATCCTGGCCACCTGCTACGCCCGGCCTGTTGACGGCGGCTTGGACACCGACGGCGCCATGGCGATCCTGTCCGACTTCTACGCCGACGAACCGTTCGTGGTCACCGACGAGCGGTCGCCGTCCACCAAGGCCACCCTGGGCTCCAACGCCGCCCACCTGACCGCCCGGGTGGATCCACGCACCGGCCTGCTCCTCGCAATCTGCGCCATCGACAACCTGGTGAAGGGCGCCTCCGGACAGGCCGTGCAGTGTGCCAACGCCGTCCTGGGCCTCGACGAGACGACCGGCCTCACCTCGATAGGGGTGTACCCGTGAGCGTCACGGCGGTGCCCGGATTCGTGGCAGCCGGCATGGCCTGCGGGGTCAAGGCCTCGGGTGCCGACGACCTCGCCATGGTGGCCACCGCCGACGGCACGCCGGTCACGGCGGCTGGCGTGTTCACCTCCAACCGGATGACGGCCCCGCCCGTCCTGGTCTGCCGGGACCACCTGTCGGCCACCGGAGGCCGGGCGGCGGCCGTGGTCCTGAACAGCGGCAACGCCAACGCGGCCACCGGTGCGGCGGGCAGGGCCGACGCCGAGGCCATGTGCGCCCTGACCGCCGAAGCCGTGGGCTGCACACCCGACGAGGTCCTGGTCTGTTCCACCGGCCTCATCGGCTTCCCACTGCCCATGGACCGGATTGCCCCGGCCATCCCGACGGTCGCCGCAGCACTGACCGTTGACGGCGGCCCGGCCGCCGCCCGGGCGATCATGACCACCGACACGGTGCCCAGGACCACGGTGACCACCGGCCCGACAACCGAGGGGGGAGCGTTCACGGTCGGCGGGGTGGCCAAGGGCGCCGCCATGCTGGAGCCCAACATGGCCACCATGCTGGCCGTGCTGACCACCGACGCCGAGGTCGACCCGTCCACGGCCACCGACCTGCTACGGGACGCCGTCGGGGTCTCGTTCAACTGCCTCACCGTGGACGGCGCCGAGTCGACCAACGACACCGTCCTGCTGCTGGCCTCGGGGACGGCCGGACCGGTGGACACGGCCGACCTGGGGGCCGCCCTGGCCGACGCCTGCCGGGACCTGGCCGTGCAGATGGCCGACGACGCCGAGGGCTCCACCAAGACGGTGTTCCTGACGGTCACCGGCGCAGCCTCCGACGCCGAGGCGGCCACGGGCGCACGGGACACCGCCAACTGCCAGCTGGTGAAGTGCTCCTGGTACGGAGAGGACCCCTACTGGGGCCGGATCGCCGCCGAGATGGGGGCTGCCGGCATCGCCTTCGACCCTGCCACCATCACCATCGCCTACGGCGGCCAGGTGGTCTACGCAGCCGAGCAGGTCCAGCCGGTCGACGAGATGGCCCTGGCCACCCACATGGCGGGCAGGAGGATCGACCTCGAGGTGGACCTGGGGCAGGGAGACGGCTCGGCGTGGATCGTCACCACCGACCTCAGCCACGCCTACATCGACGAGAACATGCGGACCTCGTAGGGACGTGGAGGACGACATGGACCAGCCTGATTCCGTGGGCGCAGGCCCCCTCTCGGGCTTCTCGCCCGAACGGCGCGCCGCAGTGCTCGTGGAGACCCTGCCGTACATACAGCGGTTCGCCGGCTCGGTCATCGTGGTCAAGTTCGGCGGAAGTGCCATGGGCGACGAGGACCTGGCCGCCCGGTTCGCCGAGGACATCGTGCTCATGCACTCTGTCGGCATCAGGCCGGTCGTGGTGCACGGGGGTGGTCCCCAGATCGGCGCGCTGATGGACCGGTTGGGCATCGTGTCGGAGTTCCGGGACGGCCTCAGGGTCACCGACGCCGAGACCCTCGACGTGGCCCGGATGGTCCTCGTCGGCAAGGTCAACCGGGACATCGTGTCGGGCATCAACCGGCACGGGCCCCTGGCCGTGGGCCTCTCCGGGGAGGACGCCGGGCTGATCCGGGCCTCGGCCCGGGACCCGGAGCTGGGCTTCGTGGGCGACGTCGAGTCGGTCAACCCGGCCATCATCGAGCGGCTCCTGGCCGAGGACCTCATCCCGGTGGTCTCGACCATCGGGGTTGACCCGAGCGGACAGGCCTACAACATCAACGCCGACACCGTGGCCGCAGCGGTGGCCGGAGCCCTGGGAGCCGAGCGGATCCTCTACCTGACCGACGTGGAGGGCCTCCTGGCCGACGCCGACGACCCGGCGTCCAGGATCTCCCGGATCGACCTCTCGGGCCTGGCCGACCTCAGCGCCGACGGCACGATCAGCGGCGGGATGATTCCCAAGGTGCAGGCCTGCATCGATGCCGTGGATGCGGGCGTCGGCTCGGCCCACATGGTCGACGGTCGGATACCCCACGTGCTCCTGCTGGAGCTCTTCACCGACCTGGGCATCGGCACCATGGTCCTGCCCGACGGCGGCGTGGCCGCCGACGGCAGGGGCGTGGACGGGGTGCAGGTATGACCACCACCGCCACGAGCGCCGGCACAGGACGGGAGCGGTGGCCGGAGGCGCTCATGGGCAACTACGGCCTCCCCCCGGTCACCTTCGTCCGTGGCGCCGGTACGGAGCTGTTCGACGACTCCGGGAAGCGGTACCTGGACTTCCTCTGCGGCCTGGCCGTGACAGGCCTCGGACACGCCCACCCCCGGGTGGCGGCAGCCCTGGCAGAGCAGGCATCCACCCTCCTGCACGTCTCCAACCTGTTCGTGACCGAGCCGCAGCTGGAGGTGGCCGAGCGCCTGGATGCGCTGGTCCGGTCGGGCACCGACCAGGCCGAACCCGGTCGGGTGCTGTTCCAGAACTCGGGTGCCGAGGCCAACGAGGCGGCCCTGAAGCTGGCCCGGAAGTACCACGGTCGGGGTCGGCACGGCGTGCTGGCCGCCTTCAGGTCGTTTCACGGTCGGACCCTGGCCACCCTGGCAGCCACCGGCCAGCCCGAGAAGCACGAGCCCTTCCAGCCGCTGCCCGAGGGCTTCCGGCATGCCGCCTGGAACGACGTGGCGGCCTTCGAGGCGGCCATCGACCCGTCGGTCGGTGCGATCCTGCTGGAGCCCCTCCAGGGCGAGGGAGGCGTCAACCCGGCCGACGTGGAGTTCCTGAGGGGCGTCCGACGGCTCTGCGATGAGCGGGGCATCCTGCTGGTCATGGACGAGATCCAGACGGGCCTGGGTCGCACCGGTGCCTGGTTCGGGTTCCACCATGCCGGGATCCGGGCCGACATCGTGACGGTCGCCAAGGCCCTCGGAAACGGCGTGCCCATCGGCGCCGTGTGGGCAACGTCCGAGGTGGCATCGGCGTTCGGGCCTGGAGACCACGGGTCCACCTTCGCCGGCCAGCCGCTGGCGGCCTCGGCGGCCCGCGAGGTACTCCGGATCATGGAGGAGATCGACGCACCCCGACTTGCACGCGAGCGCGGCGCCGAGCTGACGGCGCTGCTGGAGAGCGTGCCGGGGGTGGCCGGTGTCAGGGGCCTGGGCCTGCTGCTGGCAGCCGAGCTGCAGCCCGAGGTACTGGCCGGCCGGACTGCGCCGGACGTGGCCCGGGCGTGCCTGGATGCCGGCCTGGTGGTAAACGGGGTCACGCCGACCGCACTGCGGCTGGCACCCCCGTTCACGGTTTCCAGCGACGAGCTGGCCGAGGGCGTCGAGATCCTGACCGATGTCATGGCGGCGGATGCCGCCGGGGAGGCGAACCGATGAGACACCTGTTGGAGGTCGACGACCTCACCGTCGACGAGCTGGACCGGATCCTGGACCTGGCCGTGGACCCATCGCCGCCACAGGTACTGGCTGGACGCGGCATGGCGCTGGTGTTCGAGAAGCCGTCGGCCCGTACCCGCAACTCCATGGAGATGGCCGTATTCCAACTGGGTGGCCACCCCGTCCACATCCAGGCGGCCGATGTCGGCCTGGACGTCAGGGAGTCCGTCGAGGACGTGACGCGCACGCTGGCCTGCTTCTACGGGTGCATTGGTGCCCGGGTGTTCGCCCACTCCACGGTCGAGCGGATGGCCGGCGAGGAGCTGGTGCCGATCGTCAACATGCTGTCGGACGCCGCCCATCCACTCCAGGCCCTGGCCGACGTACTGACCATCAGACAGGAGCTCGGCGAGGTGGCCGGCAGGACCGTCGCCTACGTCGGCGACGGCAACAACATGTTCCGGTCGCTTGCACTGGCGGCTGGGATGCTGGGCGCCGAGGTCCGGTTCACCGGGCCACCCGGCTACCGGCTGCCGGAGGCCGACCGGGATCGCCTGGCGGCCGCCGGCGTGGTGGTGGCGGAGTTCGACCGGGCGACCGACGCGGTGGCCGGCGTCGACGTGGTCTACACCGACGTCTGGACCTCGATGGGCCAGGAGGAGGAGTCGGCCCGGCGACTGCGGGACTTCGAGGGGTTCCGGGTGGACGAGGCTCTCATGGAGGCCGCCGGCCCCCGTGCCCTGTTCCTGCACTGCCTGCCCGCCCACCGGGGCGAGGAGGTCACCGACGGGGTGGTCGACGGGGCGTCAAGCCGTGTCTGGCCGCAGGCCGCCAACCGGATGCACGCCGCCCGGGGGCTGCTGGCCTGGTTGCTGGGCGAGGCGGTCCACGGAGTAGGGGGAGTCACGTGAGCAAGCACCAACGACAGCACCGGGTGGCGCGGCTTCTGGCCGGCCAGGTGGTGACCAGCCAGGAGCAGCTGGTGGGCCTCCTGGCCGACGAGGGCATCGAGTCCACCCAGGCCACCGTGTCGCGCGACCTCGACGACCTGGGGGCGGTGAAGGTACGGGTGCCGGGCGCGGAGAGCATGTACGCCATCCCCGAGCATCCGGCCGACCGGGTCGTGCCGATCGACCAGCTGCGGCGTGTAATGGGCGAGTGGGTGGTCGACGTGGGGTACTCGGGCAACCTCGTCGTGCTGCGGACCCCGCCCGGCTCGGCCCACGTGGTCGCGTCGGCCCTGGACCGGACGGGGATCGAGGGGTCCATCGGAACGGTGGCCGGCGATGACACCCTGATGGTGGTGGCCGCCGAGGGAACGACCGGAGAGCAGCTGGCCACGGCCCTGCGGGCCCTGGCCGGGCTCTGAGAACGACGTGGATACGTGGGCGCCGGTGCATCCGGATACGAGGGCCCGAGGCTGACGAAAGCAGGCAGAGAAGTGAGCGGTGACGAGACGGACCGGACGGCGGTCGACAAGGTGGTCCTGGCCTACTCGGGTGGGCTGGACACCTCGATCATCCTGCGCTGGCTGGAGGAGACCTACGGCTGCGAGGTGGTGACCTTCACCGCCGACCTGGGCCAGGGCGAGGAGCTCGAGCCGGCGCGGGCCAAGGCCGAGGCCATGGGGGTGACCGAGGTCTACATCGAGGACCTCCGGGAGGAGTTCGTACGGGACTACGTGTACCCGATGTTCAGGGCCAACGCCCTCTACGAGGGTGAGTACCTGCTCGGAACCTCGATCGCCCGGCCGCTCATCGCCAAGCGGCTCGTCGAGATCGCAGACGAGACCGGTGCCGACGCCATCAGCCACGGAGCCACCGGCAAGGGCAACGACCAGGTCCGGTTCGAGTTGGGCGCCTACGCACTGCGGCCCGACATCCGGATCATCGCACCGTGGCGGGAGTGGGACCTGGGCTCCAGGCAGAGCCTGTTGGACTACGCCGAGAAGCACGGAATCCCGGTGGAGATGAAGCGGGGCACGAAGTCCCCCTTCTCGATGGACGCCAACCTGCTGCACATCTCGTACGAGGGCGGTCCGCTGGAGGACCCCTGGCAGGAGCCGCCGTCGGAGATGTGGCGGTGGTCGGTCAGCCCGGAGATGGCACCGGACGAGGCCACCTACCTGGACCTGGCGTATGAGAATGGTGACGTGGTGGCGCTCAACGGCACGCCCATGACCCCGGCCGCCGTGCTCACCGAGCTGAACAGGGTGGGCGGGGCCAACGGCATTGGCCGGATCGACATCGTCGAGAACAGGTTCGTGGGCATGAAGTCACGGGGCGCCTACGAGACCCCCGGTGGCACCATCCTGCTGAAGGCACACCGGGCCATGGAGTCGATCACCCTGGACGGTGGCGTTGCGCACCTCAAGGACGAGCTGATGCCCCGCTACGCCGAGCTGGTCTACAACGGCTTCTGGTTCAGTCCCGAGAGGGAGATGCTGCAGGTGGCCATCGACCACAGCCAGGCCTTCGTGAACGGTCGCGTCCGGCTGCGGCTGTACCGGGGCAATGTGGCCGTCGTGGGTCGGGAGTCCGACGACACCCTGTTCGACGAGGCCGTCGCCACCTTCGAGGAGGACGAGGGTGCCTACGACCAGGCCGACGCCGAGGGCTTCATCAGGCTGAACGCCCTGAGGCTCAGGACGCTGGCCCGGCGGGCAGCCAGGTCGGGGGCATAGGGCCGTGGCGACGCTCTGGCACGGACGCTTCGAGGGCGGGCCCGCAGAGGCCCTCCAGGCCCTCAACGACAGCCTGCCGTTCGATAGGCGGATGTTCCGGGAGGACATCGCCGGGTCTCGGGCCCACGTCCGGATGCTGTCCCGCGTGGGCCTCATGTCGGAGGTGGACTCCGAGGCGGTCCTCGCGGCGCTGGACGCCGTCGAGGCCGAGATGGCCGACGGCTCGTTCGCCTTCGCTGCCGGCGACGAGGACATCCACACCGCGGTCGAGCGGCGGGTCACCGAGCTGGCCGGGGACGCCGGCGCCCGGCTGCACACCGGGAGGAGCCGTAACGACCAGGTGGCCACCGACCTGCGGCTCTGGACGCTACGGGAGCTGGGCGACCTGGCGCGCCTGGTCACCACCTTCCAGGGCACGCTCGCAGCCCGGGCCGACGAGGCCGCCGACGCCTACCTGCCCGGCTACACCCACCTCCAGCGCGCCCAACCCGTGCTGCTGGCGCACCACCTCCTGGCCCACGGCTGGGCGTTGGCCCGCGACGTGGACCGGCTGCTGGACGCCCGCGACCGGGCCGACGTGTCGCCGCTGGGCGCCGGTGCGCTGGCCGGGTCGTCCCTGCCCCTGGACCCCGACTCGGTCGCCGCAGACCTGGGCTTCGCCGCGCGCTTCGAGAACTCGATGGACGCCGTCGGCGACAGGGACTTCGTGGCCGAGTCGTTGTTCGCCCTGGCCCTCCTGGGCGTGCACCTCTCCAGGATCGGCGAGGAGCTGGTCCTCTGGAGCAGCGAGGAGTTCGGGTTCGTGGACCTGGACGACGCCTTCTCGACCGGGTCCTCGATGCTCCCGCAGAAGAAGAACCCTGACGTCGCCGAGCTGGCGCGGGGCAAGGCAGGGCGCCTCATCGGACACCTGACGGGCCTGCTGGCGACCCTCAAGGGCCTGCCCATGGCCTACAACAAGGACCTCCAGGAGGACAAGGAGCCGCTGTTCGACGCGTTCGACACCGTCAGGCTGACGCTGGCGGCCCTCGACGGGATGGTGTCCACCCTGGCGTTCCGGACGGACCGCATGGCCGACGCGGCCGACAGCCCGTACGCCGCCGCGATCGACCTGGCCGAGTACCTGGTGGCCGCAGGTACGCCGTTCCGCGACGCCCATGCCGTCGTGGGGGCCCTGGTGCGGGCTGCGCTGGCCGGAGAGGGCTCGCTGGTCGAGCTGGTGTCGGCCGACGAGCGCCTCGGCCCGGAGGCGGCCGCCCTGCTTGCTCCCGGTGCCCCCGTACGGCGGCGGACCACGCCGGGCGGTGCCGGCCCCGGGCCCGTCGCCGTGCAGCGGGGCCGGTTCGTGAACCGGCTGGCCGCCCAGGCGAAGAGGATCGCCGACTGACCCGTGGCCTACACGCAGACCATCCGCGTCCGCTACGGCGAGGTCGACCGGCAGGGCGTTGTCTTCAACGCCCACTACCTGGCGTACCTGGACGACGTGTCCGATTCGTGGCTCCGGACGCTGGACGCGGACTTCGAGTCCACCGGCTGGGAGCTGATGCTGCGCCGGGCCGACCTCACCTGGCACGGACCGGCCGGGGTACACGACGAGCTGGTGGTGACGGCCGAGGTCGTGCGGTGGGGGACCACGTCGTTCGACATGGCCTTCGACGTCCGGGTGGAGGACCGCGTCGTCCTGACGGCGACCGTGTACTACGTGGGCGTGTCGGTGGGCGACCACGAACCCATGGTGCCGCCACAGGCCATCCGGGCCCACCTGGGCGGGTGAGAGGGGACCGCGACGTGCGTGCCGGGCCCACCGGCCCGGCTGCCTCGGCCGCCGACCTGGCCGACCTGGCCGGACGACAGGTCCACGATCCCCGGTACGCCGTCGAGGCCGGACCGGTCGGTCCTGAGCAGGACCGGATCCTGGAACTCCTGGACGCCCGGGCCGACCCCCTCGACCGGACCTGTCGCCCCGGGCACCTGACGGGCTCGGCGCTGGTCGTGGATCCGTCGGACCGCCGGATCCTGGTCCTGTTCCACTCCAAGCTGCGGCGCTGGCTCCAGCCCGGCGGGCACGCCGACGGTGATGCCGACCTCGCCCGTGTGGCGCTCCGGGAGGCCGTCGAGGAGACGGGCATCACCGGGCTGCGGGTGGTGGAGCCGGCCGTCGACCTGGACGTCCACCTCGTGGATCCGCCGGCCGAGGATCCCCACGAGCACCACGATGTCCGGTTCCTGGTGCTGGCGCCGCCCGGCTCGGTGCCGATCGGCAACCACGAGTCGGAGGCCCTCCGATGGGTTGCGGTGGCCGACCTGCCCTCCCTCGGGGCCGATCCGGGCCTCTGCCGCCTGGCCGATCGGGCGCTTGCCCGCCTCGACGCCATCGAGGCCCTCCAGGCCTGAACCGACCGGTATCCCGGTGTCCGGGGGTCGGGCCGGTCGGCACGTGGCCGGGCTCCCGGACGACCTGAGTGTCGGACCCCCGGGTAGGGCCTACACGTCGCCAGGGTCCAGGCAGGCCTCCATGTCATTGACCCGGGCGAAGCCGTTCATGCGTTTCAGGACGCTGCCGGTGCCACTGGGCAGCGCTGTGAGCAGCGGCCTGACATCGCCCTGCAGCCGCAGCCGGGTGGCGTGCGCCCGTCGGTCGGAGAGGTAGACCTCCCAGTCGTCCAGCCACATGTCGACGAGGTGCGTGTCGTCGTCGATGCCGCCTGGCATCACGGCCAGGTCGGCGACCATGGCACCGAGCACGTCCGTGGCCAGGTCCAGGTCGACGGCCCGGTCGGCCGGAGAGGTGGCCTGGGCTGCACTGGGAAGCGTGTCGATCACCGCCCTGGCCTCCAGGCACCGCTTCTGGGCCGCCTCGGGCCAGGCGCGGTCCTGGAGGCGATCCGGGTTTCCCGACGGGGCCAGGAGGAAGGCGTAGACCCACAGCACCACCATGGCCACGGCCAGCAGCCCCACCAGCGTTCGGACGACGAACCTGCGACCGTCCGATCGAACCGGTGTGGGGGTGGTCACGGTGCCACCCGGAGGGTTATGACGGTTCCCGGCTCGACGACCGTTCCCGGGGCCGGGTCCTGGGACCAGACGAGGCCGCTGATCCACTCCGGCTCGTCCGGGTCGGCCACCTGGATCACCTGGTAGCCGAGGCCCAGGGATTCGAGGAGTGGGGTCACGGTGAAGAGCACGCGTTCGAGCAATTCGGGTACGACCACCCTGGCCATCGGGGGAGGCTCCACGGTCACCTCCAGCAGCATGGAGCCACCCGGCTGGATGGTCGATCCGACGGCCGGTGCCTGGCCGATGATCGTTCCGGCCTCCGTGCCTTCCATCTCGACCTCCACCACGCTCACGATCCGTATGCCGTCGCCGGAGCCGGCGAGGAGGGCCCTGGCATTGTTAAGGGTGAGGCCGAGCAGGTCCGGCGTGGGAAGGCGACCGTCGGCGGGCGGCTCGACGGCCACGGTCGTGGTAGGGGCGGCGGGCACCGGGCGGACGCTGCGGGTGGGGATGATGCTGGCGAACTCTTCCGCGGGGAGGCCGACGTGTGCGGCCTCCATCACGTCCTTCCAGATCATCGCCGGGTAGGTGCCGCCGTAGACCTTGCGGTCGGTGGTCGGGGGGATCATCGGGATCTGGGCCTCCGGGTAGCCGACCCAGACGGCGGTGGTCCGCTGCGGGGTGTACCCCACGAAGACGGCGTCCGCGTAGTTCTGGGTGGTACCGGTCTTGCCGGCCGCCGGTCGGTCATCCAACTTGGCACGCCAGCCGGTGCCCTGGGTGACCGCTCCCTCCAGTATCCAGGTCACCATGTCGGCGAGGCGGGCGTCCAGCACCCGTGACTGCTGCCTGGTCCACGACCACAGCGTCGTTCCGTCGGCGCGGGCGATGCGCGTCACGTAGCTCGGCGGGATGTTGACGCCACGGTTGGCGAACGTGTGGTACGCGGTCGCCATGTCCAGCATCGTGACGTTGGACGTGCCGAGGATGTTCGAGTTCACCCGCTGGATGGTGGAGCGGATCCCCAGCCGGCGGGCCATCAAGACCACCCGGTGGGCGCCCATCTCCATGCTGAGCTGGGCGAAGACCGTGTTCAGGGAACTGCGGGTGGCCCGGATGAGGGTGACCTCCTCGGCGTCGGGTGGCGCCACCAGCTCTTCGCCCTCGGGCGGGTCCCAGCTCCAGGTGGGGATGGCCTCCAGCATCTGGATGCGATATTGGAAGAGGCGCTCCCGGTCGAAGTCGTACCGGCGGTTTGCCACCCACTGGGTGAGGTCCACCGCCTGGTAGGTGATCTCGGTCTCGCCGGCCTCCCCTGCGTCCTCATCCCGGTCCTCCACGTCGACCTCCTTGACGACCCGGATGGTCTCGACGTGGTCGGGCGGGACGTCGGTGTGCTCCTCCCGTAGGTAGAACTGCAGGAGGGCCTGGATCCCGTGCTCGAAACGGGCCTCGGTGGCATCGTGGCCGCCTACGCCGCCGGTGACGCGCCAGACCCTGTTGTCCTCGTCGGCGCCGGGGATCTCGAACTCCAGCACGTTGGGCGCCGGATACGTGGCGGTGACCTTCCAGCCTGCCTCCAGGGCCGCGGCCAGGCCGATGGTCTTCATCGAGGAGCCCACCTGCCGTCCGCCGCCGATCGCAAGGTTGACCTTGGCGTCGTTGTCCGTGCCGAAGAAGTCCCGTCCGCCGACCATCGCAAGGACCTGGCCGGTTCCTGTCTCGAGCACCACCACCGCTGCGTCGGGGTGGCCCCGTCCGGCGGGCAGGTGGTCCTCCACGGCCTCTTCGGCCGCCTGCTGGAGGTCGAGGTCGACGGTGGTCTCGATCCTGAGGCCGCCCTCGAACAGGAGCCGCTCCCGGACTCCCCGGCTGGCTCCGAACGCCGGGTTGTCCAGGAACCAACGCCGGACCTCCTCCACCAGGTGGCCGGCCGCGTAGCGGGTCTCCAGGCGGGCCGAGTACTCCTCCAGCCGGGGTGGCATGGCGGCGGCCGCCGCGTGTTGCTCCGGGGTGATGTAATCGTTGGCCAGCATGCGGTCCAGCACTATGTGGCTGCGCTTCAGGCTCTTGGAGTAGTTCATGAACGGGTTGTAGCGGCCCGGCAGCTGGATGATCCCGGCCACCATCGCCGCCTCGGAGAGGTTGAGGTCGGCCACGTCCTTGTTGAAGTACGTCTGTGCGGCAGCCTTCACGCCGTAGGCGCCGTGGCCCAGGTACACGGTGTTCAGGTACTGCAGGAGGATGAAGTCCTTGCCGTACTCGTCCTCCAGTCGGGTGGCGTACCAGACCTCCTCCAACTTCCGGCTGGCTGTCTGCTCGGCATTGCGGATGATGGCGAGCTTCACGTACTGCTGGGTGATGGTGGATCCACCCTGGCTGATCCCGCCCGCCTCCAGGTTGGTCCGGGCCGCCCGGATGATCGCCTTGAGGTCGAAGCCGTCGTGGATGTAGAAGCGTTCGTCCTCGATTGCGATCACGGCGTCGCGGACCATCTGGGGGATCTCGTCCAGGGTGCGGGCGCTGGTGCGGTTCTCGGGGGCGACCAGCGTGATGATGTGGCGTCCGTCGCGGGCCACCACGACCGAGGACTCCGCCTGTTCGGGGATCGTGATCTCGAAGTCCCGGGTCTCGTAGCGGTAGCAGGAGGTGGCCACGGTGGCCAGCGCCGTCACCACGCAGGCGACGCGCACGAGGCCCGGGGAGAGGATCCGCATCTTCCCAGTCTGGCCGCCCGGCGACCCGTAACCGCGTCGGGTGACGACCACCACAGAGCGACGCCGGGCACCGGTTGCCGGGCAGTGCGCAGGGTCCCGGACAGCAGGTCGGGCAGGGTCGTGGGAAGGGGGCCCGGCCTGACGGCTCCGAGGCTCCATACTGGTGATCATGAGCGCCCCACAGCCCGACGGCTTCGCCGGAGCCGGCATCCTCGACGATCTGGTGGCCAGGGGGCTGGTCCAGGACAGCACCGACCTCGGGACCCTCCGGCAGCGCCTGGACGAGGGGCCGATCACCGTGTACTGCGGCTTCGATCCGACGGCCGACAGCCTCCACGTCGGGCACCTCGTCCCGCTCCTGCTGCTGCGTCGGTTCCAGGACTCCGGCCATCGTCCGATCGCGCTCGCCGGTGGTGCCACGGGGATGGTGGGCGACCCCAGCGGTCGGTCCGAGGAACGCAACCTGCTGGACGGCGTGACCCTCACCAACAACGTGGAGGCCGTCGCCGGGCAGCTCAGGTCGTTCCTGAGGTTCGACGGGGACCTGGCTCCCGACGACCAGCCGGCCGTACTGGTCGACAATCGGGAGTGGACCGTCGGCGTCGGCGTGCTCGAGTTCCTGCGCGACGTCGGCAAGCACGTAACCGTGGGGACCATGCTCGGCAAGGAGTCGATCCGGGCCCGCCTGGCCGGCGACCAGGGCATCTCGTTCACCGAGTTCAGCTACATGCTCCTCCAGGCCAACGACTTCTTCGAACTCCACGAGCGCCTGGGCTGCGAGCTCCAGGTGGGCGGGTCGGACCAGTGGGGGAACATCACCGCCGGCATCGACATGATCCGGCGGCGGAAGGCCGCATCGGCCCACGGGCTGACGGTGCCCCTGGTGACACGGGCCGACGGCGCCAAGTTCGGAAAAACGGCAGACGGTACGCTTTGGCTGGACCCTGTCAGGACCCTGCCCTACGAGCTCCACCAGTACTTCGTGAACGTGGACGACCGGGACGTGGAGCGCTTACTGCTGCACCTGACCCTCGTACCGGTCGAAGAGGTGGCTGCTGTGATGGCGTCCCACCAGCAGGCTCCGGAACTCCGTGTGGCCCAGCAGCGCCTCGCCGACGAGGTGTGCACCCTGGTCCACGGCGAGGGAGAGACGGCCCGGGCCCGCCTGGCCGCACAGGGCCTGTTCGGTGCCGAGCCGCCCACCGGTGCGGTGCTCGAGGCGCTGCGGGGCATCGTGCCCGAGACGTCGGTGGCCGTCGATGACCTGACCGGAGCTGAATCCCTCGTCGACGTGCTCGTGACCTCGGGCCTCTGCGGGTCCAGGGGCGACGCCCGGCGCACGCTCTCCGGCGGTGGGGTGTCCGTGAACGGTCGGCGACAGGATCCCGGCGCCGTCGCCCTCCCGCCCGACGCACTGGTGGACGGGCGCTACGTGCTGCTCCAGAAGGGCAGGCGCAACCGGCACCTGCTGGTGCTCACCTGAGGGTTCCCACCTGCTGGTTCCCGACTGCCGGCGCCCTGCCCGCGCTGGACCGCCGGCGTTCTCCCGGCAGACCCTCCAGGTCCGGGCTGCCGGGTGTTGCTGGTCACGCCGATCAGGGCAAAAAGCCGCCGGTCCGGGTTGGGGCCAGTCAGGCGTAGGGATAGTGTTTCTCTGCCTACGGGTACCGCTTCCGCCCTTGACCGGGTGGATCGGCCACCGTAGCGTGGGCACCCGCCCAGTGGCAGGTCCGATGGGATCGAATCACCGAGGCGGGTTGAGGGCACCACCGCCATCACACGGGATCCGTCCCGCGTGTTCGGCGTGTGCCGGGAGGCCTCTGGCCTCCAGGTGCTCCTTGAAAACGGGATAGAGGACGAAAAAGCCAGTGCGGGCTGTCCACAGACGATCGCGAGTCGTCACTGGACAGACCCTGAACAATTCAAATAGCACTGTACGGACAGCGGTGGCCGGCTTCGGCCGACCACCATTGACCTGTGCCTGGTCGGCCGGGATTTGGTGTCCCGATCGACCTCGAACTCGCGTCGGCACCGCCTTCGGGTGGTGCCGCACCAACTGATTCGACGGCCAGCACCGCTTCGGCGGTGTCGGCCTGAGATTTCGACGGAGAGTTTGATCCTGGCTCAGGACGAACGCTGGCGGCGGGCCTAACACATGCAAGTCGAACGCACTCGACCTTCGGGTCACATGAGTGAGTGGCGAACGGGTGAGTAACACGTGAGAAACCTGTCCCGAAGACTGGAATAACCCGAGGAAACTCGGGCTAATACCGGATATCCCCACCGGATCACATGGTCTGGTGAGGAAATGCTCCGGCGCTTCGGGAGGGTCTCGCGGCCTATCAGTTAGTTGGTGAGGTAACGGCTCACCAAGGCATCGACGGGTAGCTGGTCTGAGAGGACGATCAGCCACACTGGGACTGAGACACGGCCCAGACTCCTACGGGAGGCAGCAGTGGGG